>Ga0070658_10000197_pt1 | contig 53240 bp, 52 predicted proteins | sample KBSC13metaG_FD_64664 | JGI IMG/M metagenome (GOLD analysis project Ga0070658, IMG submission 64664) | Corn rhizosphere microbial communities from Kellogg Biological Station, Michigan, USA - KBS C1-3 metaG | ecosystem: Host-associated > Plants > Roots > Rhizosphere > Soil ...
GGTCTCGCCGAGCAGCAGCAGCGTCGAGCCCTCCGCCTGGAAGCCCATCGGCGTGCGCCGGGCCACGTCGTCGAAGAGACCGACGACGCCGACGACCGGCGTCGGGTTGATCGGCACACCCGCGGTGGAGTTGTAGAAGCTGACGTTGCCGCCCGTCACCGGTGTCTCGAGGAACGTGCAGGCCGCGGCGAGGCCCTCGGTGGCCTGGGCGAACTGCCACATGACCTCCGGGTCCTCAGGGCTGCCGAAGTTGAGGCAGTCGGTGACGGCGATCGGCACGGCGCCCGTCGCGGCGACGTTGCGGTAGGCCTCCGCGAGGGCGAGCTGCGCACCGGCGTACGGGTCGAGCCGGGTGTAGCGGCCGTTGCCGTCGGTGGCGAGAGCGACACCGAGGCCGGTCTCCTCCGACAGCCGTACGACGCCGGCGTCCTCGGGCCAGGCGAGCACGGAGTTGCCCATGACGATGCGGTCGTACTGCTCGACGACCCACCGGCGCGAGCAGAGGTTGGGGCTCGACACCATGGCGAGCACGAGGTCCTTCGTGACCTCCGGGTAGGCCGGGAGTGCCTGGGAACGAAGGGAATCCAGGTCGGCAGGTCGCTGGGTCGGCCGCTCGTAGACGGGGCCGTCGTCGGCCAGCGTGCCGGGGACGACGTCGACCACGGCCTCGCCGTGCCACAGGATCTGCAGCCGATCTCCCTCGACGACCTCTCCGATGGCGGTGGCGATGACGCCCCACTTCTCGGCGATGGCAAGGACCTTGTCGAGGTTCGCCGGCGTGACGATCGCGAGCATGCGCTCCTGCGACTCGCTCGCGAGGATCTCGGTCGGCTCCATCGTCGCCTCGCGCAGCGGCACGCGGTCGAGGTGGACGACCATGCCGGACTTGCCCGCGGCAGACGTCTCCGTGGTGGCGCAGGTCAGCCCCGCGCCACCGAGGTCCTGGATGCCCTCCACCAGACCGGCGTCGAAGATCTCGAGGCAGCACTCGATGAGGAGCTTCTCGATGAAGGGGTCGCCGACCTGGACGGCCGGGCGGTTGGCCGGGCCGTCCTCCTCGAAGGTCGCGCTTGCCAGCACGCTGACGCCGCCGATCCCGTCGCGGCCGGTCTTGGCGCCCAGGAGGACGACGACGTTGCCGACGCCCCTCGCGGCGCTGAGCTGGATGCGCTCCTTCGGCATGACCCCGAGGCACAGGGCGTTCACGAGCGGGTTGCCCTGGTAGCTCGGGTCGAAGACGACCTCGCCACCCACGTTCGGCAGACCGAGGCAGTTCCCGTAGCCGCCGATGCCGGCGACGATGCCCGGCAGCACCCGCTTGGTGTCGGGGTGCTCCGCCTCCCCGAACCGGAGCGGGTCCATGACGAGGACCGGGCGCGCACCCATCGTGAGGATGTCGCGGACGATGCCACCGATCCCCGTCGCGGCGCCCTGGTAGGGCTCGACGTAGCTCGGGTGGTTGTGGCTCTCGACCTTGAAGGTCACCGCGAGCCCCTCGCCGACGTCGATGACGCCGGCGTTCTCGCCCATGCCGACCAGCATCCGGTCGCCCTTGGGGATCTTGGAGAAGAACCGCTGGAAGTACACCTTGGAGCTCTTGTAGGAGCAGTGCTCGCTCCACATGATCGAGTACATCGCCAGCTCGGACGCCGTCGGCCGGCGGCCGAGGATCTCGCGGATCCGCGCGTACTCGTCGTCCTTGAGGCCGAGCTCCGCGTAGGGCATCTCCTCGTCAGGGGCGGCCTGCGCGTTCTTGACGGTGTCGATCACTGGGTCACCAGGCTCTTGAGGACGGACGTGAAGAAGCCCAGGCCGTCCGTGCCGGGGCCGCAGAGGTCTTCGACGGCGTGCTCGGGGTGCGGCATGATGCCGACCACGTTGCCGCGCTCGTTGGTGATGCCCGCGATGTCGCGCATCGACCCGTTCGGGTTGCCCTGGTAGTAGGCGACGACGCGCCCCTCGGCCTCGAGCATGTCGAGGGTCCGGGTGTCCGCGACGAAGCAGCCCTCGCCGTTCTTGACCGGCACCGTGATGACCTGGTCGCGCGTGTACGCGCTGGTCCAGGCCGTCGTCGCGTTGGCGATCCGCAGCGGCTGGTCCCGGTGGATGAAGTGCAGGTTCTGGTTGCGGGTCAGCGCGCCCGGCAGCAGGTGGCTCTCGCAGAGGACCTGGAAGCCGTTGCAGATGCCGAGGACCGGCAGCCCGCCCCGGGCCGCGTCGACGATGGTGTCCATCACCTTGGCGAACCGGGCGATCGCGCCGCAGCGCAGGTAGTCACCGTACGAGAAGCCACCGGGGAGCACGACGGCGTCGACACCGTGGAGGTCGGGATCCGCGTGCCACAACGGAACGGCCTCCGCGCCGGCGTAGCGCGCTGCGCGCTGCGCGTCGCGATCGTCGAGGGAGCCGGGGAACGTGACGACGCCGATCTTCACTTCCCCAAGCCTACCGGGGCGAGGGCGAGCCCCCGTCGAGCTTGGCGATGGGTGCGTCGTCCGCCCACACCAGCTTCTTCTCGAGGTGCACCACCGTGCCCGAGGTGGGCAGGTTGTTGAACTCGAGCCGGTCCACCAAGGCCCGCATCAGCTGGATGCCTCGCCCGTCCTCGGAGCTGGGTGCGGCGTCCAGCAGCCCTCGCTCGGAGCCGTCGAAGCCGGCACCGCGGTCGATGACCTCGATGATGCACGTCTGCCCGTTGATGCCGGCGGAGACGGTGTAGTCGTCGTCGCCGTGCGCGTGGTCGAGGACGTTGGTGCAGGCCTCCGTCAGCGCCAGCTCGATGTCGCTGATGGTGTCGTCGTCGATGCCGAGCGAGTCGAGCGACCGCTTCAGGATGCGGCGCGCCAACGGCACCGAGAGCTGGTCACGGGGCAGTGCCAGCGTCAGCTTGACCTCCATGACGGCTAGGTACCCGGGAAGATCGCAGGTTTACCGCGCGCCCGGGACGATCTTCCCGACGCCCGGCCGTCGGTAGGCTGGCTCCGTGGCCGTGCACAAGATCCTCGTCGACGTCATGCTCAAGCCCGAGATCCTCGACCCGCAGGGCCAGGCAGTCGCCAACGCCCTGCCCAACCTGGGCTACGCGCCGCCCGTCGAGCTGCGGATCGGCCGGCACGTCGAGCTGTCCCTGGAGGCGGCCGACGCCGACGCAGCGCTCGAGCAGGCCACGAAGATCGCCGACACGCTGCTGTCGAACCCCGTCATCGAGGACTACGCCGTCCGGCTGGCGTAGGGACCTGCGCGTCAGCCCCGGAGGTAGTCGTCGAAGCTTGCGCCGGTGAGGCGCTCGTAGGCCTCGACGTACTTGGCGCGCGTCTTCTCCACGACCTCCTGCGGCAGCGCAGGACCCGGCGGCGTCTTGTCCCAGCCGGAGGCGGAGAGCCAGTCGCGCACGTACTGCTTGTCGTACGACGGCTGCGGTCCGCCCGGCGCCCAGGTCTCGAGGGGCCAGAAGCGCGAGGAGTCCGGGGTGAGGACCTCGTCGCCGAGGACGAGCTCGCCCCGACGGTGGCCCAGCTCGACCTTGGTGTCGGCGAGGACGATGCCCGCCTGCTCCGCGACCGCGACGCCGCGCTCGTAGACCCGCAGCGTGACGTCGCGGAGCTCCTCGGCCAGCTCGCGGCCGACCTGGTCCACCACCTCGTCGAAGGTCATCGGCAGGTCGTGCTCGCCGACAGGGGCCTTGGTGGTCGGCGTGAAGATCGGCTCGGGCAGCCGCGAGCCGTCGACCAGCCCGGGCGGCAGCGCGATGCCGCTGACGACACCGGTCGCCTCGTAGTCCTTCAGCCCGCCGCCGGTGAGGTAGCCGCGGGCCACGCACTCGACCGACACCATCTGCAGCTTGTCGACCAGCACGGCGCGGCCCTGCACGGACGGGTAGCCGAGCGCCCGCATGTCCGCGGACACGACGTGGTTGGGCACCACGTCCGCGAGCTGCTCGAACCACCACAGGGACAGCCCGGTGAGCACCGCGCCCTTGTCCGGGATCGTCGTCGGCAGGATGACGTCGTACGCCGAGAGCCGGTCGCTCGCGACCAGCAGCACCTGGTCGTCCCCGACCGCGTAGACGTCGCGGACCTTGCCGGAGTGCAGGAGCGGCAGGTCAAGCGTCACGTGAGGGCGGCCAGCCGCTCGAAGACCGGCGCCAGCCGCTCGAGGTAGCGCTCCGGCCGGCAGACCTCGTCGAGGCGGGCCTCGTCGAGCTGCTTGCCCGCCTGCGCCGCCTGCTTGGACAGCGTCGAGCGGAACGGCTCGCCGGTCTCCCAGGTCTCCATCGCCGCCGCCTGGGTGAAGGCGTAGGCGTCCTCACGGGACAGCCCGCCCTCGACCAGCTCCAGCAGGACCGTCGAGGTGTAGATGAGACCGCCGGAGCTCTCGAGGTTGTGTCGCATCCGGTCGGTGTCGACGACGAGCCCCGTGACGAGCCGCGTCGTGAGGTGCAGCAGGTAGTCGGTCGCGATGGCCGCGTCCGGCAGGAAGACCCGCTCGGTCGAGGAGTGGCTGATGTCGCGCTCGTGCCAGAGCGGGATGCCCTCCATCACGGGTACGACGGCAGCTCGTACGACCCTGGCCATCCCCGCGATGCGCTCGCTGGCGATGGGGTTCTTCTTGTGGGGCATCGCGCTCGAGCCCTTCTGGCCCTTGCCGAAGGGCTCCCACAGCTCGCGGACCTCGGTGCGCTGCCCGTGGCGGACCTCGAGGGCGAACGCCTCGCAGACGGTCGCGATGACGGCGAGGCAGGAGACCCACTCGCTGATGCCGTCGCGGATCACGACCTGGGTCGCGGCAGGCGCCGGGCTCAGGCCCAGGCGCGACGCGACCTCCCGCTCGACGCCGGGATCGATGTTGGAGTACGTCCCCACGGCGCCCGAGATCTTGGCGACCGCCACCGCCTCGCGCGCCCGCTTGAGCCGGTCGCGCGAGCGGGCCATGGCGAAGGCGAGATCCGCCACGCGGTGCCCGAACGTCGTCGGCTCGGCGTGGATGCCGTGCGTGCGACCGACCTTGACGGAGTCCTTGTGCCGCAGGCCCAGGTCGCGAAGCGCCGCGACCAAGCCGTCCGCCTTGGCCAGCAGGATGTCGGTCGCCTCGATGAGCTGGAGGGCCAGCGCCGTGTCGAGCAGGTCGCTCGAGGTCATGCCGAAGTGCACGTACGCCGCCGCCTCGCGAGGCTCGGTGTTGTCCGCCCACGCGGAGAGGAACGCGATGACGTCGTGCTGCGTGACAGCCTCGATCTCCGCGACCGCTTCGGGCGTCGGCGGCACGGCCCGGCGCACCGGTTCGACGCAGTCCGCCGGCACCGTCCCCGCCTCGGCGTGGACCTCGAGCACGAGGGTCTCCACCTGGCACCACAGCTCGTACTTGTGGGCCTCGCTCCAGACCCGTCCCATGTCGGGCAGGGTGTAGCGCTCGATCAACGTGGTGCTCCTCGGTCGGTGGGAGCACCCATTCTCTCAGAGCCGCGCGGCCTGCTCGAAGTCGTCCTTGAACTGCCAGATCGCCTGGCGCAGCGCCGGGTCTCCGACGGCCAGCACCTGGACGGCGAGGACCGCCGCGTTCAGCGCGTTGTCGATGCCGACCGCCGCGACGGGGACGCCCGACGGCAGCTGGGTGAGGCCGTAGAGCGCGTCCGAGCCGTGGATCGCGCCTCCCGACAGGGGGACACCGATGACGGGAAGGGCGACGTGCGCCGCGATGATGCCGGCGAGCGCCGCCGCACCGGACGAGCCGGCGATGACGACCTCGACACCACGGCCCTCGAGCGCCGCCATCCAGGCGGCCAGGGCCTGAGGCGAGCGGTGCGGCGAAAGGCAGGCCTCGTCGTAGGGGACGCCGAAGCGCGCCAGCAGCGCGCCGGCCTGAGCCATCGAGTCGTGCTCGGCCGGGCTGCTGTAGATGACAGCTACGCGCGCTGTGGTCACGGCTCGCTCCTTCGTACGGGGACGCTGATCTCACCACGGACGGCGCGGGCCGCGATGTCGGACCGGCTGAACCCGCCGCGCATCGTCACCTGCTCGACACCTGCGTACGCACGTTCCCGGGCGTCCGCCAGCGACAGCCCCACACTCGTCACGGACAGCACGCGGCCGCCGGCGCTGACGAGCCGGCCGTCGACGTCGCTCGTGCCCGCGTGCAGCAGGTGCACCCCCTGGGGGAGGCTGCCGACGGTGATCTCGTCGCCGGAAGCCGGTGTGGCGGGGTAGTTCTCGGCGGCGATGACGACCGTCACGCTGGCCCCCGAGCGCCACTGGAGCTCGCTGCCCGCGAGTGCTCCCGTGGCGGCCTTGAGCAGCAGCTCGCCGAGCGGTGTGTCGAGCAGGGCCAGCACCGACTGCGTCTCGGGGTCTCCGAAGCGGCAATTGAACTCGACGACCGACGGGCCTTCTGCGGTGATGGCGAGGCCGGCGTAGAGCAGCCCGACGAAGGGCGTCCCGCGCTTCGCGAGCTCGTCCACCACGGGCTGCAGCACGAGGTCGAGGATCTCGTCCACGGTGCCGCTGGGGAGCCACGGCACGGGCGTGTACGCCCCCATGCCGCCGGTGTTCGGGCCTGTGTCGCCGTCGCCGACGCGCTTGTGGTCCTGGGCAGGCAGCATCGGCAGGACGGTGGTCCCGTCCGTGATCGCGAACAGCGAGATCTCAGGCCCGTCGAGGTAGTCCTCGACGACGACCCTGCTGCCCGCGGCGCTCAGCGCGTCGCGGGCGAAGTTCTCCGCGGACAGCAGGTCGTCGGTCACGAGGACGCCCTTGCCGGCGGCGAGGCCGTCGGCCTTCACGACGTACGGCGGTCGTCGCGACTCGAGCGCGGCGATCGCCGCATCCGCCGTCTCGCACGTGTCGGCTGCCGCGGTCGGCACGCCGGCCGCAGCCATGACGTCCTTGGCGAAGGACTTGGAGCCCTCGATCTGCGCGGCTGCCTGGGACGGGCCGAACACCGGGATCCCCTTGGCACGCACGGCATCAGCGACGCCTGCGACGAGCGGGGCCTCGGGCCCGACGACGACGAGGTCGAAGCCCCCCGCCAGCACCGCGACGGCATCCGGGTCGAGCGCGTCGACCGGCAGGTTCTCGGCGACCTCCGCCGTGCCCGGGTTGCCCGGGGCGACGGCCAGGGACGTCACCGAGGGGTCACGCGACAGGGCGAGCGCGAGGGCGTGCTCCCGCGCTCCGGAACCGATGACGAGGACCTTCACGAGGCACAGGCTAGAGGGGGGTGCATGATCGCCTACGTGGAGAGCGCGATCCTGCTCGAGGTGCCCGAGGCAGAGCCGTTGGTCGGCTCTCTGCGCGCTGTCGGCGACCCGTCCGCGTCAGAGGGCGTCCCGGCGCACGTGACGCTGCTGTACCCCTTCGTGGAGGACCCGGACGAGGGGATCGTCGAGGAGCTGCGCTTCTTCTTCGCGGGTGTCGACGGCTTCCGCCTCGACTTCTCCTCGGTCGGCATGTTCCCGGAGGTCGTCTACCTCGCGCCCGACCAGGACGCGACCCTCCGGGGCCTCATGGAGGCCCTCGCACGGCGCTGGCCGGGGTGCCTCCCGTACGGCGGTGCGTTCGACGACGTCACGCCGCACCTCACCGTCGTGAACACGCCCGACGGCGCGCTGCGGTCGCGCGCCCGGGAGGAGGTCATGGCAGGGCTGCCGGTCTCGTCGGTGACTGCCGCGGCGTCGCTCTGGGTGCAGGGCGCCGACGGCCGCTGGTCGTGCCTCGCCCGCTTCCCGATGGCCCCGCCGGAGTAGGAGCCGCATTCCAGGTGACAGCGGTGGGACCCTCCTGAGCGTGCACAGCGCTCTCGTCGGCTTCGGGCTCGGCTTCCTCGTGGCCCTGCAGCTGGGGCCGATGTCGCTCTTCCTCGTCCGCTCGACGCTGCGCGCCGGACTGCTGACCGGTCTCGGGGTGGGTGCGGGCATTGCGACGATCGACGCGCTCTACGCCGCGGCGGGGGCGGCCGGGGCGGCTCCTCTGCTGCTCATCGACCCGGTCCGGCTCGTGCTCGGCGTGGTCGGTGCGGCGGTGCTGGTGTGGCTCGGTGCCAAGACCCTGATGGCGGCGGTGCACGTGCGCGCCGGCCTCGACGGCGACGCCGCGGCCAGCCCGGGGGCGGCCTTCCGCACGTCCCTGGGCGCGACGGCCAGCAACCCGCTCACGATCCTGTCCTGGGCCGCGATCTTCAGCGCCGCGTCCTCCGACACCTCACCGGTGCCGCTGGTCGCGGGCGTCGGGCTCGGCTCGCTGGCGTGGGTGTCGATGCTGGCGGTCGTCATCGCGGTCGTGCGCCGTGCCGTGGGGGTCCGGGCGATCCGGATCGCCGACGGCATCGCCGGTCTGGGCCTGCTCGGCTTCGCCGGCGTCCTCGGCTGGCGCACCCTCACCGACTGACCCTGTTTCCACAGCACTCTGGTGCTGGGGAAACGGGGAGGGGTCAGATCAGGGGACGGAGCTCCAGGGTCTGCTCGCGGTCCGGGCCGACGCCGACGGAGGCGAACGGAGCGCCGCTCATCTCCTCCAGCGCGCGGATGTAGAGCTGCGCGTTCTTCGGCAGGTCCTCGAACGTCCGGGCCGCCGTGATGTCCTCGGTCCACCCGTCGAAGCACTCGTAGACGGGCGTCGCGTGGTGGAAGTCGCTCTGGTTCATCGGCATCTCGTCGTAACGCACCCCGTCGACCTCGTAGGCGACGCAGACCGGGATCTGCTCCCAGCCGGTGAGCACGTCGAGCTTCGTCAGCACGAAGTCCGTGACGCCGTTGACGCGCGCGGCGTAGCGGGCGATCACCGCGTCGTACCAGCCGCAGCGGCGCGGGCGGCCGGTCGTCGTGCCGTACTCGCCCCCGTCCTTGCGCAGCTTCTCGCCGGACTCGTCGAGCAGCTCGGTCGGGAACGGGCCCTCGCCGACGCGCGTCGTGTAGGCCTTGATGACGGCGATGACCTTGTCGATGCGGTTCGGCGCGATGCCCGAGCCGGTGCACGCCCCGCCGGACGTGGCGTTGGAGGACGTGACGAAGGGGTAGGTGCCGTGGTCGACGTCGAGCAGGGTCGCCTGGCCGCCCTCGAGGAGCACGGTGTCTCCGCGGTCGAGGGCCTGGTGCAGCAGCAGCGCGGTGTCGGCGACCATCGGGCGCAGCCGGTCGACGTAGGACAGCAGGTCCTCGACGACGGCGTCGACCGTGGGCGCCTTGCGGTTGTAGACCTTCAGCAGCACCTGGCTCTTGAGGTCCAGTGCGCCCTCGACCTTGGCGCGCAGGATCGACTCGTCGAAGAGGTCCTGCACCCGGATGCCGACGCGGTTCATCTTGTCCGCGTAGGTCGGCCCGATGCCGCGGCCGGTGGTGCCGATCTTGCGCGACCCGAGGAACCTCTCGGTGACCTTGTCGAGGACCCGGTTGTACGACGGGATGACGTGCGCGTTCGAGGAGACGACCAGCCTCTCCGTCGAGGTGCCCCGCGCTTCCAGCCCGTCGATCTCGGTGAAGAGCACGCCGAGGTCGACGACGACGCCGTTGGCGATGACCGGTGTGCATCCCGGGCTGAGGATGCCGGACGGCAGCAGGTGCAGCGCGTAGGTCTCGCCGCCGATGACGACCGTGTGGCCGGCGTTGTTGCCGCCGTTGAACTTGACGACGTAGTCGACCCGCCCCCCGAGCTGGTCGGTCGCCTTGCCCTTGCCCTCGTCCCCCCACTGGGCGCCGATGAGCACCAGTGCCGGCATGACCTACTCCCTAGACATGAGAAAAGACCCCCGCAAGCGCGGAAGGCCTCTTGCGGAGGAAGTCTAGCCGTAACGTGGACATGTGGCGAAGATCCCGGGCCTTGATCTCGTGACGAGCGGCGTGCTGTCGGTGCTGCAGGCGCAGACGGCGGCGCTGCAGGCGCTGCCGGGTGCGGTGGCGGACCTGAGCGCCGCCGTGCACAACCTGAGCGAGGCGACGGCGGGCGCCCGGGAGACGATCCAGACCCTGAACCGCCTCGCCACCAAGATGGAGACGCTGGTCGACGGGCTCACGCCCGGCCTGCAGCGGGTCGCCGTCGTCCTCGACGACCCGGTCATCAGCACCATGCCCGAGGCGATCACGAAGGTGCAGCGCGACCTGCTGCCGGTGCTGCGCACGATCGCCGAGACCAACGAGCGGATCGCCGGGCTCGCGAGCCTGCCCGGCGCCAGCACACTGCTCGGGCTGGGCCGGAAGGTCAGCCCGCCAGCTTCGTAGCCGCCGTCGGGTCCGAGTCGTCCAGGAACTGCCGGATCCGGTCGGCTTCGTCCGTCTCGCCGATCTCGCCCGCCGCCCGTCCGAGGGCGAACAGCGCACGCAGGAAGCCCTGGTTCGGCGCGTGGTCGTACGGGACGGGCCCGAAGCCCTTCCAGCCGTTGCGACGCAGGGCGTCGAGCCCGCGGTGGTAGCCGGTGCGGGCGTAGGCGTACGACTCGATCGTGGCCCCGCGCGCCCAAGCGCTGTCGGCGAGCGCCGCCCACGCCGCGGACGACGTCGGGTGCTGCGCGGCGACCTCTGCGGCGTCGGCGCCGCCCGCGAGGAGGGAAGCGCCCGGTTCGTCCGGCAGCAGGGTGGGTGGCGGGCCGCCGAGGAGGTCCTTGCCGGTCAAGCTCATCGTGGGGTCCTCGCCGCGGTGTGAGCGCAGCGAGCAGCGTCAAGGGGTGCACTCATGACGACCATGGTGCCCGATGCTCAAGATCGGCTGCGCGAAGCCGATGGCGGAGTGTGAAGCGTGACGCGTTCCGCCTGCTGGCGGTGACGCTCGCCTACGTCGCAGGGGCTCAGCTCGGTCTCGCTCTCGCGCTCCACGACAGCCAGGTCACCCCGTGGTGGCCGCCGACCGGCATCGCCCTGGCGGCCATGCTGGTGTGGGGCCGGCGCATGTGGCCGGCCGTCGCGGTCGGCGCGGTCGTCGTGAACGTCGCACCGTCGCACCACACGCTCGGCCCCTTGCTCGTCAGCGTGGGGAACGTCCTCGCGCCGCTCACCGCTGCGTACCTGCTGGAACGGCTCGGCTTCGACACGCGGATGGTCAGGCTGCGCGACGCCACGGCGCTCGTCGCGACGGGCGCCACGTGCACGGTCGTCAGCGCCACGGTCGGAGTCGGTGCCCTGCTGCTCGACGGGCTGCCGCCGAGCCGGGGCCTCGAGGCATGGGCGACCTGGTGGACCGGCGACGCACTGGGCGCTCTGGTCGTCACCCCGTTCCTGCTCTGCCTGCGCGTGCAGCGCAGCGCCGGCTGGCCGAGCCGGCGCCGCGCCCTCGAGGCGAGCGCGCTGCTCGCGCTGACGGCCCTCGTGACCTTCGGTGGCTTCCGCAACGAGCACGGGCTGCGCTTCGTCGTCTTCCCCATCATCGCCGTGGCGGCGATCCGCTTCCAGCTGCGCGGTGCGGCACCGGCCGCTCTCCTCGCGACGTTCATCGCCTCGCACGCCGCGGCCACGGGCGACGGCCCGTTCGCCCACCTCCAGACGCTGCAGATCATGATCGCGTTGCAGGCCTTCAACGCGTGCGTCACCTTCCTGGCGTACCTCCTCGCCGCGCTCACCAGCGACCGGCAGCGCGCCTACGACGAGCTGTCCGCCCAGGGCGGCCTGCTCGAGCGCGTCGTCGAGGAGCGCACCCAGCAGCTGACCGGGGCCCTGGAGCGGCTCACGCAGGCGCAGCAGATCGCGCGGATGGGCTCGCTCGACATCGACGCCGGCACCGGGCAGGTGCAGTGGTCGCTCGAGCTGTGCCGGCTCGTCGGTCGGGAGCTGGGGTCGCCGATGAGCCTCGAGGCCCACGTCGGCCTGTGCCACCCCTCCGAGCGCGAGCAGCTGGCTGCGACCGTCCGCCACGGCCTGAGCACCGGCGAGCCGTTCGCGATGGACCACCGGCTGCGGCACGCCGACGGCAGCTACCGGTGGCTGCACTGCCAGGGGCACGCCGTCGTCGGGGACGACGGTCGGGTCGTCGGGATGCGGGCCACCGCGACCGACATCCAGGAGCGCAAGACGATGGAGAGCTGGTTCGAGCAGCTCGTCGAGCTCGCCCCCGACGCCATGGTCTTCGTCGACCGGCACGGTGACATCAAGCGGGTCAACGTCCAGGCCGAGACCGTGTTCGGCTACTCCCGCGAGGAGCTGATCGACCGACCGGTCGACACGCTGCTGCCTGGCCGGTTCCGCCGGCTCATCCAGCAGAGCACGGCCTACTTCCCGGGTGCCGGGCACCGGTCCGTCGGCCAGGAGCTCGACCTGCACGCACGGCGCAAGGACGGCAGTCAGTTCCCCGTCGAGGTGTCGCTGTCACAGCTCGAGACGCAGGAGGGGACGCTCGTCGCCACGGCCATCCGCGACACCACCGAGCGCAAGCGGCAGCGCGACGAGCTCGCGTACCGCGGACTGCACGACGCGCTCACCGGTCTGCCCAACCGCGTCCTGCTCATGGACCGGCTGGCACAGGCGACGGCGACGCTGCGCCGCCACGAGGGCCAGCACGTCGCCGTCGTGTTCCTCGACCTCGACCGCTTCAAGTGGGTCAACGACAGTCTCGGGCACGAGAGCGGCGACGAGCTCCTGCAGGCCGTGGCCGAGCGCCTGACGAGCGTCGTCCGGGCCGAGGACTCGGTGGCGCGCTTCGGAGGAGACGAGTTCGTCATCGTCGGCTCGGGCCTGCGCAGCGCCGACGAGGCCCTCGTCCTGGCCGAGCGCCTGCGCGAGGCGGTCACCCTGCCCGTGGAGCTGCCCGGCGGGCACGTCGTCGTACCCACGATGAGCATCGGGGTGGCGACGACCGACGACGCCTGCGCCGACCCGGCGGAGCTGCTGCGCGACGCGGACGCCGCGATGTACCGCGCCAAGGAGCAGGGCCGCGACCGCACGTCGCTGTTCGCCCCCGAGATCCACACGCAGATGCGGACCCGTCTGGCCACGGCCGGCGGCCTGCGGGCCGCCGTCGGGAGCAACCAGCTGCGGGTGCACTACCAACCCATCGTGGACCTCGAATCCGGCCGTCCGCTCGCCGTCGAGGCCCTCGTGCGCTGGCAGCACCCGACCCGCGGGCTGCTCCTGCCCGGGGACTTCATCGGCCTCGCCGAGGAGACGGGCCAGATCGGCGAGATCGACCGGGCCGTTCTCGTCACGGCCTGCCGCGAGTTCGGGCTGCTCGCCGCCGAGCACCCGACGCTGTCCCTCAACGTCAACGTGTCGCTTCAGCACCTGTCCCGGCCGCTGCTGCGCGACGCGCTCATCCGCGGTCTCGCCGAGGGTGGCCTCTCACCGGCGCAGCTGACCGTCGAGGTCACCGAGTCCGCCGACCTGTCGGGTGAGGAGTTCGCCCAGCTGCTCGCGACGGTGAAGGAGCTCGGCATCAAGGTGGCCATCGACGACTTCGGCACCGGCTTCTCCGCGCTGTCGCGGCTCAACGGGCTCGGTGTCGACCGCATCAAGGTCGACCGCAGCTTCGTCCGTCACGTCCACGAGGACGAGCGCTCCCAGCTCCTCGTGGCGGCGATGACGCAGCTCGCCGGCGCTCTCGGTGCCGGCGTGGTCGCGGAGGGCATCGAGGAGCCCGTGCAGGCGGAGGTGCTGCAGCGGCTCGGCTGCGAGGCCGGCCAGGGCTACTTGTGGAGCAGGCCGGTCGAGCTCGACGCGCTGGCCACGTGGATCAGGCGCCAGCGCAAGCTGGTCCGGGTCCCTGCCCCGCGGAGCGAGGTTCAGGAGCCGTCGGTCGCCAGCAGCCGCTGAGCGCTGTCGAAGAGCCGTGCCACGGCGAGCCGGCCGGCCACTCCTGCCGCCACCGTGACGGCGGCGAGGATCATCCACATCACGACGACCTGGTAGCGGATCGCGGTCAGCGGGTCGACGCCGGCGAGCAGCAGCCCGGTCATGGCACCCGGCAGCGAGATCAGGCCGACGGTGCGCACGGCGTCGACGTCCGTGACGAGCGCAGCCCGCAGCGCCGACCGGCGGTGCGGCGCGAAGGCGGCGGCGCCGGGCAGGCCCAGTGCCAGCCGCGCCTCCACCTGACGGCGACCGGTGACGGCTTCCTCCGCCATGCGCAGCAGGGCTACCGAGGTCCCGCGCGTGGCCGCGGACACCACCATCCCGCCGACCGGGACGAGGACCCGCGGGTGGTCGTCGATCACCTGGGCAGCGACGAGGAGGCCCAGGGTCACAGCGGTGCCCGCGGCGATCGCGATCGTCGCGATCCCTTGTGCCCCAGGCACTCCCGCCCCACGGCGGCCGGCCACGCCACCTCCGACGACGACCATGGCGACGACCCAGGCGAGCGCCCCGGGCAGCCCGGCGGAGTCGAAGAGCACACCGAGGAGGGCTCCGACGACGACGAGCTGCACGATCGCGCGGGCACAGGCGACCAGCACCTCGCGCGTCAGCCCGAGCTGCTCGCGGACGACGAGCGCGACCGTGAGGGCGACGAGCAGGACCGAGGCACCGACACCCCACCACGAGGGGACAGCTGGGTTCACGAGGCACCCTTCAGGTAGCGGGACTCGGCAGCCGGTCCGGTCTCGATGACGCGGCCGCGGTCGAGGACGACGACGTCGTCCGCGAGCCGCCGAGCCTGCCGCAGGTCGTGGCTGACGAGGACCGCCGAGAGCCCGTCGGCCACGAGGGCGCTCACGACGCGCTCGACCGCCTGGGCCGCCACGGCGTCGAGCGCTGAGGTCGGCTCGTCCAGGAGCAGGACCTCGGGGCCGACGGCCAGAGCGCGGGCGAGGCACAGCCGCTGGGCCTCTCCGCCGGACAGGTCGGCAGTGCTCCGGTCCAGAGCCACGTCCAGGCCGGCGCGGGAGAGCAGCTCGGTCGCCTCGTCGGGGGAGAGCTCCGGGCGACCGACGCGGAGGTCGGCCAGCACGGTCGCCTCGAGCACCACTGGCGCCTGCTGCACCAGACCGACCCGGCGGCGCAGGTCCAGGACGTCGTAGGAGGGCAGCGGCCGGTCGTGGAAGAGCACCCGACCCGAGGTCGGCTCGAGGAGCCGATCGAGCAGCCGGAGGAGCGTCGACTTCCCCGCGCCGCTCGGTCCCGCGACCGCCGTGCAGCGCCCGGCCGGGAACGCCGCGCTCACCGTGTCGAGGACGGTCGTGCCCCCTCGTACGACGGTCACGTCCTCCAGAGCGAGCACGAGGACAGTGTCGTCCTCAGGTGACCGGGGCGTACCAGGCGGCGTTCCAGAGCTCGCGGTCGACGGTGCCGGGTGTCGTCGCGAGCTTCTTCTCGGCGGCGAAGCGGGCCGCGACCCGGGCGCTCTGCGGCCCGTACCTGCCGTCCACGGTGATGTCCCAGCCGCGCTTGGCCATGCGCGCCTGCCAGGAGCGCACGTTGCGGTAGGCGGTGTGCGCGATGTCGGTCGTGAAGACACCGCTGTAGACCGGCAGCGCGACCGGCGTGGCGCGGGTTCCCTTGGCGATGACGACGTGGCGGGAGCGGCTGGCGCGCTCGCTCACGTCGCGGCCGAGCCCGAGCTTGCGCGAGCACGCGGGCCAGGGTGACCAGCCGCGGTCGGCCTGCAGCTCGGACGCGGCGGCGTCCTGCGTGCCGGCCGACGCCTGGTCCGGCCGCCCGCTGTAGCCGAGGCCGTGCCAGGTGCGCAGGTCGAACTGGTACGCGCCGTAGAAGCCGTTGCCGGTGTTGGTCGCGTAGTTGCCGCCGCTCTCGCAGAACCGCAGGCGCGCGAAGTCGTCCTGGGTCGCCGCCTCGGCGGACGGGACGAGCGTGGCGCCGAACGTGGCGGTGAGGCCACCTACGGCGAGGGCTGGCGCGGTCTTGCTCGGCTTGGCGTGACGTCCCTTGGGCACAGCAGGTCCTCCCGTGCGCCTGCGGGGTGAGCTGTCGGGTTAGGGCTGGGTGGCCCTGCGCTGGGTCCTGCGCTTCACCCCGAGGGCCAGGTGCGGCCCGGTGGTGCGGTGGTTCCCCCGTCCCCTTCCGCGGTGCAGTGTCGACACGCGTCCCGGAAGGGGCTCGGCGAGGGCGCGTGTGCCACCCCTTGCGGTGTGGCGCCTTGACAGATTAGCCCGTACGGACGCTTGGTTCGACGCCGTTCGGCTAGTTCCTGCCCGCCGTGCCCGCGCTGCGGAGGTCCTCGCAGGCCTCGACGACCCGCTTCGCCATGCCGGCCTCGGCGCTCTTGCCCCAGGCGCGCGGGTCGTAGGTCTTCTTGTTGCCCACGTCTCCGTCGACCTTGAGCACACCGTCGTAGTTCGTGAACATGTGGGCCGCGACGGGCCGCGTGAAGGCGTACTGGGTGTCGGTGTCGACGTTCATCTTGACGACGCCGTAGTCGAGCGCCTCGCGGATCTCCTCGAGCAGCGAGCCGGATCCGCCGTGGAAGACGAGGTCGAACGGCTTGTCCTTGCCGTACTTCGCACCGACGGCGTCCTGGATGTCCTTGAGGATGCTCGGCTTGAGGTGCACGTTGCCCGGCTTGTAGACGCCGTGCACGTTGCCGAAGGTCGCGGCCAGCATGTAGCGGCCCTTCTCGCCCAGGCCGATGGCCTCGGCGGTGAGCAGGGCGTCCTCGGGGGTCGTGTAGAGCTTCTCGTCGATGGCTGCGGAGACGCCGTCCTCCTCACCGCCGACGACGCCGATCTCGAGCTCCATGACGATGCGGGCCTTGGCGCACTTCTCGAGGAGCTCCTGCGCGATCGCAAGGTTCTCCTTGAGCTCCACCGCCGAGCCGTCCCACATGTGCGACTGGAACAGCGGCTCGAGGCCGCGGTCGACGCGCTCCTGGCTCACCGCGATCAGGGGGCGCATGTAGCCGTCGAGCTTGTCCTTCGGGCAGTGGTCGGTGTGCAGGGCCACCGTGATCGGGTAGTTCTTCGCGACCACGTGGGCGTACTCCGCGAGCGCCACGGCGCCGTCGACCATGTTCTTCACACCCGGGCCCGAGAGGTACTCGGCACCGCCGGTGCTGACCTGGACGATCCCGTCGCTGCCGGCGTCGGCGAAGCCCTGCAGGGCCGCGTTGAGCGTCTGGGAGCTCGTCACGTTGATCGCCGGGTAGGCGAACTTGCCGGCCTTGGCCCGGTCCAGCATGTCGGCGTACGCCTCGGGGGTGGCGATGGGCATCGTCGTGACTCCTTCACAGTGCGGCTGGTCCGATCCTGCCAGACCTCAGGAAGCGCCCAGCGAGCGCCGGTAGGTTGCTCCCGTGAGCGCGACCGTCTCGGCCCTGCCCGCGATCCTCGACGGCAAGCAGCTGGTCGAGAACGTCGGCCTCGTCGGCCTCTTGGCCATCGTGTTCGCCGAGACCGGCCTGCTGCTCGGCTTCTTCCTGCCCGGCGACTCGCTGCTGTTCGCGGCCGGCTTCGCCTGCACGACCAAGGGAGCGAAGGCGCTGCACTACGCCTCGCCGCTCGCGGTCGGCTGGGTGGTGCTGCTGGTGATCGCCGCCGCGGTGCTCGGCGCCCAGACCGGCTTCCTCATCGGCCGACGGGCGGGCCCGGCGCTCTTCCAGCGCGACGACTCGCGGTTGTTCAAGCGGCGGTACGTGACGAAGGCCGAGGAGGTCGTCGAGCAGTACGGCGCGGGCCGGGCTCTGCTCATCGCCCGCTTCGTCCCGATCGTGCGCACCTTCATCAACCCGCTGGTCGGCGCGGGCCAGCTGTCGGCCCGCACCTTCACCACGTGGAACGTGGTCGGCGGCGTCCTCTGGGGAGCCGGCGTGACGCTGCTGGGCTACTACCTCGGCAACGTCGACTGGATCGGCAAGAACCTCGAGGTCTTCGCCGTCCTCGTCGTGCTCATCTCGGTCGTCCCGATCGGGCTCGAGATCCGCAAGCAGCGTCAGGCCAGGCCCAGGTCCGTCAGCGAGTAGACGTAGCGGTACTCCACGCCCTCGGCCTCGATCTTCTCGCCTGCGCCCGTGGCCCGGTCCGCGATCGTCGCGACTCCGACGCAGGTCGCACCGGCAGCGCGTACCGCCGCGAGGGCCTCGAGCGGCGAACCGCCCGTGGTGCTGGTGTCCTCGACGACGAGCACCCGCTTGCCCGTGATGTCCGGTCCCTCGATCTGCTTCTGCAGGCCGTGCGCCTTCGCCGCCTTGCGCACGACGTAGGCGTCGAGCCTGCGACCCTGCGCAGCGGCCTGGTGCAGCATCGCGGTCGCGATCGGGTCGGCGCCCATGGTGAGGCCGCCGACGGCGTCGTACTCCCAGTCCTTCGTGAGCTCCAGCATCACCTTGCCCACGAGAGGGGCGGCGTCCGCGGACAGGGTCGTGCGGCGCAGGTCCACGTAGTAGTCGGCTTCCCGACCGGACGACAGCGTCACCTTCCCGTGGACGATGGCCTGGGCCTTGACGAGGTCGAGGAGAGCATCACGATCGGTCACGCGGTCGAGGCTAGTGGGGTTTCGCAAGACAAGAACGTGTTCTAGGTTCCCGTCATGACGATCCGCGTGATCCAGTGGGCCACCGGCGGCGTGGGCAAGGCCGCCATCGAGGCGATCGCCGCGCACCCCGACCTCGAGCTCGTCGGGGTGTGGGTGCACAGCGACAGCAAGGTCGGCGTCGACGCCGGTGAGCTGGCGGGCATCGACCCCCTGGGCGTCGCGGCGACCAACGACGTCGACGCGCTGCTGGCGCTGGGGGCGGACTGCATCGTCTACGCCCCCTTGCTGCCCGACGAGGCCCTCGTCTGCCGCATGCTCGCGTCCGGGGCCAACGTCGTGACGCCGCTGGGCTGGGTCTACCCGGCGGAGAAGCACACGGTCGCGCTGCGCGAGGCCTGCGCCGCGGGCGGGTCCTCGCTGCACGGCACCGGCATCCACCCGGGCGGCATCACCGAGCGCTTCCCGCTCATGGTGTCGGCCCTGACGTCGCGCATCACCTTCGTGCGGTCGGAGGAGTTCAGCGACATCCGGACCTACGGCGCGCCCGACGTCCTTCGCGACATCATGCTCTTCGGGCACCCGCCGGAGGTGTCGCTCAAGAGCCCCATGGTCGGCTTCCTCACCGGCGGCTTCAGCCAGTCGATCCGGATGATCGCCGACGAGCTCGGCTTCCGCATCGACGACGACATCGCCTCGACGAACGAGGTCGCGGTCGCGACCGCGCCGATCGACACGCCCATGGGCGTCATCGAACCGGGACTCGTTGCGGCCCAACGGTTCTCGTGGACCGCGACGGTCGACGGGCAGCCCGTGATCACGGCGCGCGTCAACTGGCTGATGGGCGAGAAGGACCTCGACCCCGCGTGGGAGTTCGGCGAGGCAGGCGAGCGCTTCGAGGTGGAGGTCCAGGGCGACCCGGACGTCACCGTGACCTTCAAGGGCTACCAGCCCGAGACGGTCGAGGAGGGGCTGGTACGCAACCCAGGCATCACCTCGACGGCGCACCACTGCGTCAGCGCGATCCCGTACGTCGTGGCGGCCGGACCGGGCATCCAGACCTACCTGGACCTCCCCCTCATCGCAGGACGCGCGGCACCCGGCCTCAGCCGATGACGGGGTAGCGGCGTTCTGCGGCCAGGTCGTCGAGCGCGGCCTGCATCCGGGTGCGCACCAGCTCGTCCACTGCCGCGACGTCGTTGCCGTGCTCCGCGGGGTCGATCGGCTCCAGGAAGCGGGTCACGATCTTGGTGGGCAGCGGCAGGTTCGGCGGGATGCCGAGAGAGATGCCCCAGGGGAAGCCGACCGCGATGGGGACGTACTTCGACCGGAAGAGCTTGGTGAAGGGCATGTACTTCGCCAGCGACTCGCCGCGGCTCAGGACGAGCTGGGACTCCTGGCCGCCGATGCTGACGACGGGCACGATCGGCACACCGGCCTCGATCGCCGTCCGCACGTAGCCGGTGCGGCCGCCGAAGTCGATGACGTTGCGCTGGCTCGTCGGCCGGTAGACGTCGTAGTCGCCACCGGGGAAGACGATCGTCGCGCCGCCCTCGCGCAGGGCCGCCTGGGCGTTCTCGCGGGTGGCGTTGACGAAGCCCAGAGGGCGGAGGGCCGCACCGAAGGGGAGCATGAGGACGTCGTGCGCCAGCACGCGCAGCGGGTGCTGGATCCCGTACTTCTCCCAGTACGCCGTCGCGATGATGGGCACGTCCATCGCGATGATGCCGCCTGAGTGGTTGCCGACGATGAGGGCGCCGCTGTCGGGCAGGTGCTCCTGTCCGGACACCTCGATCCGGTGGTAGAGCTTGAGCACGCGCTCGAGGAGGACACGCACGGCCGCAAGCCGGCCGGCATCGATCGCAGGCAGTGCGCTCTCGGTCATGTCTGCCCAACGAGCGAGTCGCCGCTTCGCCACGGGTGAACCGCGTCACCAGTCCGGGTGGTCTGGCGCCGGGTCCCTCAACGGCTTCGCACGCCTGACGATCAGGTTGCCCGTGGGGCCAAGGAGGCCCCTTCCCAGCTTCACGGAGGAGCGTTCATGTCCGTCTCGCGCACGGGCCGTCGGGCCCTGCACCTCACTGTCACCGCGGCTGTCAGCGTCGCGACCGTCCTGACCCTGCAGGGCACCGGCAACGCCGCGCCCTCCGCGTCCGGCATCGCCAGCCCGCTCGAGGGCAAGCTGACGGCCGGCAGCATCATCACCGTCTCCGGCAGCGGCTTCAAGGACGCGACGACCGGCGCGACCCTGGTGAAGAACCAGGGCGCCGGAGTCGGTGCCGTCATCAACGGCACCTCGTGCACCGACGTCGCCACGGCGGCCGGCACCGCGCTGGCCTCGTTCAGCGTCGTGAGCGCCACCAAGGTCGCCGTGAAGCTCCCGGCGCACGCCGCCGGCGCCGTCAAGGTCTGCCTGCCCGTCGTGACCACCGCCGGGACGCACACCGCGAACACCTACGTGATGGTCGGCTACACCTACGCGGCGCAGCCCGTGCTCGGCGCGGTCAGCAGCGCGACCGGCCCGTCCTACGGCGGCCAGACCGTCACCGTCACCGCGAGCCCGGTCTGGCGTGCCGGCTCGACCTCGGTGACCGTCGGCGGCGTGCCCGCGACGAACGTCAAGGTCGCGTCGGGCGGCGCGTCGCTGTCCTTCACCACGCCGGCGGGCTCCGGCACGGGCCTCGCCATCGTCGTCAAGACGCCGGGCTTCGCCGACGTGACCGCGGCGGCCGCCTACGGCTACGACAACGCCCTGCAGGTCAGCCCGCAGGTCGTCAACCCGGCCGGCGACAGCATCGACATCAGCGGTGCCGGCTTCAGCAGCTACACCGCGGCCGGCGTCTGGTTCAACGACGGCTCGGCGAGCCCCGCGGAGTGCGGCAACATCGTCGTCGTCAGCGACACCGAGATCGTCTGCGACCTCCCGGCTCACGCCGCCGCGGCCGGCTCGATCGTCGTCGGCGAGGACGTCGACCACACGCTGGCCAACGCGACCAGCACCTCCGTGGTCACGAGCGGTTCGACGGTCACGTACGCGAGCTACTAACTCCTGGGGTCGACGCCCCCGCCCGGTCCGCCGGGCGGGGGCGTCGTGCTGTGCACAGGCGGTTGCTCCGGCTCAACCGACGAGGGCAGCCACCCGCTCGACCTGGCGGACGTCCTTCCCGGTCGGGATGAGGTGCAGCTCGTCGGTGCCGAGGTCCTCGAGCCGCTTCAGCAGGTCCCGCAGCTCTGCATCGGTCCCGGCGAAGCCCGAGACGCGGGCGAGCGGGTCGACGATCGAGACGGGCAGCCAGTTCATGTAGTGCAGCAGGTGGGCGTGGACCTGCGCCCGCGCCGAACCGTCGCCGGCGTCGAGGGCGAACCAGGTCGAGGTGCAGAGCCTCGGCGCGGAGCGACCGGCATCCGCCCAGGCCTCGCGAGCGACGGCGAAGAGCGCACCGACGGAGCCGAGGTCGAGATCCATCGAGACGCCCGCGAGGCCGTCGGCCCACGTCACCGCCGACCGCATGGTCCTCGGCCCCATGGTGCCGACGAGCAGCGACGGCCCACCCGGCTGGACGGGCGGCGGCCCGACGGGGCGTACCGCTTCCGTGACCTTCTCGCCGGCCCAGACCCGCTTCATCGTGAGCGCCCTGGTCTCCAGCTCGGCCATGGTCTGGGTCGACGGGTCGGCGGCCACCGCGAGGTAGTCCTCGCGCCGGCCACCGACTCCGAGGCCGACCGTCAAGCGACCCCGGGTCAGGACGTCGGCCGTCGCCAGGGACTTGGCGAGCAGGACGGGGTCGTGCAGCTGGGGCACGACCACCGTCGTGACGACCTCGACGCGCGAGGTCCACGCGGCGACAGCCCCGAGCAGGGTCAGGATCTCGGGGTTGTCGAACGCCATCCGCTCGCCGAAGCAGACCGACGAGAACGGACCGTCGTCGATCGCGCGGCACCACGCCTCGAGGACGTCGGCGTCGAGGTCCGGCTCCATCACCGGCAGGGTCATCCCGATCTGCATCAGGAGACTGTGCCCGATGAGGCTCTACGAGACCCGGGCAGCCGCCTCCACGGTGAGGTCGTCGCCGGAGCGGTCCACGACGACCTCGTCGCCGTCGTGGATCTCGCCGGCCAGCAGCGCGCGGGCGAGCCGGTCGCCGATCGCCTTCTGGACGAGGCGGCGGAGCGGACGGGCGCCGTAGACCGGGTCGTAGCCGGTGAGCGACAGCCACTCCTTCGCGGCGTCCGTGACGGTCAGCGTGAGCCGACGGTCGGCGAGCCGCCGCGCCAGCGCCGCGACCTGCAGGTCGACGATCGCCGTGAGCTCCTCCGTGCCGAGCGCGTCGAAGACGACGATGTCGTCGAGCCGGTTGACGAACTCCGGCTTGAACGCCGACCGCACGACCTCCAGCACCTTGTCGCGGCGCTGCTCCGGAGTGAGGAGCGGGTCGGTGGTGAAGGCCGAGCCGAGGTTCGAGGTGAGCACCAGGATGGTGTTGCGGAAGTCGACCGTCCGGCCCTGGCCGTCGGTGAGGCGCCCGTCGTCGAGGACCTGCAGCAGCACGTCGAAGACGTCCGGGTGCGCCTTCTCCACCTCGTCGAACAGGATCACGGAGTAGGGACGGCGGCGGACCGCCTCGGTCAGCTGACCGCCCTGGTCGTAGCCGACGTAGCCGGGAGGGGCGCCGACCAGCCGGGCGACGGCGTGCTTCTCGCCGTACTCGCTCATGTCGATGCGGGTGAGGGCCCGCTCGTCGTCGAAGAGGAACTCCGCGAGTGCCTTGGCGAGCTCGGTCTTGCCCACGCCCGTGGGGCCGAGGAACAGGAACGAGCCCGTCGGGCGGTCGGGATCGCTGATGCCGGCTCGCGCCCGGCGCACCGCGTCCGACACCGCCTGCACCGCGGCCTTCTGGCCGACGAGCCGGGAGGCCAGCGCGTCCTCCATGCGCAGCAGCTTGGCGGTCTCGCCCTCGAGGAGCCGACCGGAGGGGATGCCGGTCCAGGCCGCGACGACCTCGGCGATGTCGTCGGCCGTGACCTGCTCCTTCACCATGGTGTCGGAGGGCGGCACGGTCTCCTCGAGCTCCCGCTCGACCGTGGGGATCTCGCCGTACTGCAAGCGTGAAGCGGTCTCGAGATCGCCGTCGCGCTGCGCCCTCTCGAGGGCGGACTGCAGCTCGTCGAGCCGTTTCTTCAGCTCGCCGACGCGGTTGAGGCCGGTCTTCTCCTGCTCCCAGCGCGCCATCAGGCCGGCCAGCTCCTCGGAGCGGTCGGCGAGCTCACGCCGCAGGGTCGCCAGCCGCTCCGCGGAGGCCTCGTCGGTCTCCTTCGCGAGCGCCAGCTCCTCCATCTTCATGCGGTCGACGGCGCGCTGCAGCTCGTCGATCTCGACCGGTCGCGAGTCGATCTCCATGCGCAGCCGGCTGGCGCTCTCGTCGACGAGGTCGATGGCCTTGTCGGGCAAGAAGCGCGCGGTGATGTAGCGGTCGGACAGGGCCGCCGCGGCCACGAGCGCACCGTCGGTGATCTCGACGCCGTGGTGCGCCTCGTAACGGCCCTTGAGGCCGCGCAGGATCGCGATGGTGTCCTCGACGGACGGCTCACCGACCAGCACCTGCTGGAACCGGCGCTCGAGGGCGGGGTCCTTCTCGATGTTCTCGCGGAACTCGTCGAGGGTGGTCGCGCCGACCATGCGGAGCTCGCCGCGGGCCAGCATCGGCTTGAGCATGTTGCCGGCGTCCATCGACCCCTCGGCCTTGCCCGCGCCGACGACGGTGTGCATCTCGTCGATGAAGGTGATGACCTCACCGTCGCTGTCCTTGATCTCCGACAGCACGGACTTGAGGCGTTCCTCGAACTCGCCGCGGTACTTCGCCCCGGCGATCATCGCGCCGAGGTCCAGAGCCACCAAGCGCTTGTCACGCAGGGACTCCGGGACGTCGCCGGCCACGATGCGCTGGGCCAGGCCCTCGACCACGGCGGTCTTGCCGACGCCCGGCTCGCCGATGAGGACCGGGTTGTTCTTGGTGCGGCGGGAGAGCACCTGCACGACACGCCGGATCTCGGTGTCGCGGCCGATGACGGGGTCGAGCTTGCCGTCGCGGGCCGCCTGCGTGAGGTCGACGCCGTACTTCTCCAGCGCCTGGTAGCTCGCCTCCGGGTCCTGCGAGGTGACCTTGCGGTCCCCACCGCGGACGGTCGGGAAGGCCGCCGTCAGGTCCTTGGCCTTGGGCAGCCCGGGCAGCTGGCCAGACAGGCCCAACACGAGGTGCTCGGTCGAGACGTAGTCGTCACCGTTGTCGGTGGCCGCCTTGTCCGCCGCCTCGAGCGCGCTCAGCACCCCGCGAGACATGGCGGGCGCGGCGACGCTGCTGCCCGAGGCGCTCGGCAGGGACGCCAGGCTCTTCTCGACCTGCGCGCGCAGCGAGTCCGGGTCTCCGCCTGCCGCGGTCAGCAGTGCGGCGGGGACACCGGTGTCGCTGTCGAGCAGGGCCAGCATCAGGTGAGCTGGCGCGACCTCGGGATGGCCGGCAGCCGCGGCGCGACGGACGGCCAGGGAGAGGGCCTCCGAGGCCTTGGTGGTGAGGCGATCAGCGTTCAAGGGTGCTCCTGGATGGACAGCGGGTCACCTGTTCCAACGACGTCAGAGTTGAGTCTGTTCCACTCAATTCCTAGTCGGGACGCCACACCACGAGGGCGTGCTTGGGGACGGGTACGAGGTCCCGGCGCAGCGAGGCCAGGACCGAGGACTCGGTGCGCGCGAGCTCCTCGTGCAGCTCGTGGACCCTCGCCTGCAGCGCCTCGACCTGGTGCTCCAGCTCGATGATCCGCTTGATGCCGGCCAGGTTGACGCCCTCCTCCTGCGAGAGCCGCTGGACCTCGCGCAGGAGCTCCACGTCGCGTGCGGTGTAGCGGCGACCGCCTCCGCCGGTGCGGACGGGCGTGACCAGGCCCAGGCGGTCGTACTGCCGCAAGGTCTGCGGGTGCATGCCCGCCATCTCGGCCGCGACGGAGATGACGAAGACGGTCTCCTTCACGAGCGAGCCTCCTCACGCACCGGCCTGGCCACGGCGGCGTAGGCCTCGATCGCGCGCTTCTCCTCCTCCGAGAGGTGGGTCGGCACCTGGACCTCGACGGTGACCAGCAGGTCGCCCGTCCCCTTCTTCGCGGGCACTCCCTTGCCCTTGACCCGGAAGGTCTTCCCGGAGGACGTGCCGGCCGGGATCTTGAGCGTCACCGAGCCGTCGACCGTCGGGACGGCGAGGTTGCCGCCGAGCGCCGCCTCCGCGAAGGAGATGGGCACCGTGACCGTCAGGTTGTCGCCCTTGCGGCCGAACAGCGCGTGCGGCCGGACGGACACGCGGACGAAGAGGTCGCCGGGGGGCTGGCCCGGAGATCCCTTGCCCGCCAGGCGGATCCGCTGCCCGTCGGCGACGCCCGCTGGGATGCGGACCGTGATGGTGCGGTCCTTCGTGACCGCGCCGGACCCATGGCAGGTCGGGCACGGGTTCTCGATGACCTGACCCGTGCCGCGGCAGTTGGTGCACGGCTCGGCGAAGGCGAAGGCTCCCTGGTTGCGGCTGACGAGCCCCTGGCCGTTGCAGACCGGGCAGGTCGACGGCGACGTGCCCGGTGCGGCGCCGCTGCCCCGGCAGGTGTCGCAGGCCGCTTCGCCCGACAGGCGCAGCGACACCGTCGTCCCGTGCACAGCATCCAGGAAGGACAGCGTCGTCGCCGTCTCGAGGTCGGCGCCCCGACGCGACTGCTGGCGCTGCCGGCCTCCGCGCTGCCCACCGAACATGCCGCCGAAGAGGTCGGAGAAGCCGCCGCTGCCGGCGCCGGCGCGACCGCCGAAGAGGTCGTTGATGTCGAAACCGCCCGGAGAGAAGCCGTGGCCCCCGCCGCCGAAGCGGCCGCCGCCGGCGAAGAGCTCACGCGCTTCGTCGTACTCCTTGCGCTTGGTGGCGTCGGACAGCACGTCGTAGGCCTCGCTGACCTCCTTGAACCGCTCCTCGCCGCCGGGGTTGCGGTCCGGGTGCAGCTCGGCGGCCAGCTTGCGGTAGGCCTTCTTGATGTCGGCCGCCGACGCGTCCTTGGAGACGCCGAGAGCCGCGTAGTAGTCCTTCTCCACGTAGTCACGCGCGCTCATCGGCGTCCCTCCTTCCCTTATTCCTCAGTGCTTTTCCCTGGCTCTGCCACGGCCACGGCGGCGTGCCGCAGCACGCGGCCGGACCGCAGGCGCCAGCCCGGCTGGAGCACCTGCGCCACCGTCTGGACCGAGGCCTCGGGGTTCTCCGGGGCCTGCATGAGCGCGTCGTGGACCGCCGGGTCGAACGCGTCACCGACCTCGGTGAAGCGCTCGAGCCCGTGCTTGTCCGCCAGCTGCTCGATGCCCTCGCCGACGCCCTTGAAGGGCCCCTCGAGGTCACCGTGCTGACGGGCCAGCTCCACGCTGTCGAGCAGCGGGAGCAGGCCCTCGAGCACCCCGGCGACCGCCATCTCGATGACGGCCACCCGGTCCCGGTCGACGCGCTTGCGGTAGTTGGCGTACTCCGCCGTCACCCGCTGCAGGTCGGCCAGCAGCTCGGCCTCCTTGGCCGCGACCTCGGAGAGGTCGGACAGCAGCTGCCCTTCCTCCTCCTGCGCCGACTGCTCGCGAGACTCCTCCGCTCCGCCCATGACGGGCTTGCGAGCTTCGCCCGTCTCCGGGTCGAGCCGGCGCTTGTCAGTCACGGTGATCGGCTCCGGGGTCTCCGGACCGGTCACTTGCTCTCGTCCTCGGCGTTGTCGTCATCGACGATCTCGGCGTCGACGACGGTGTCGTCGTCAGCCGGGGCCTCAGCCGCTGCGGGGGCCTCCTGCGAGTAGAGCGTGGAGCCGACCTCCTGCATCTTCTTGGCGAGCGCCTCGCTCTTCTCGCGGACGGTCGCGACGTCGGCCGTGCCGAGGACGCCGTTGAGGTCGGAGAGGGCGGACTCGACCTCGGCCTTGCCCTCGGCCGGGACCTTCTCGCCGTTCTCGGCGAGGAACTTCTGCGCCTGGTGGACGAGGGCGTCGGCCTGGTTGCGGGTCTCGGCCTCCTCCTTGCGCTTGTGGTCCTCCTCCGCGTACTGCTCGGCCTCCTTGATCATCCGGTCGATGTCGTCCTTCGGCAGGGCGCTGCCGCCGGTGATCGTCATCGACTGCTCCTTGCCCGTGCCGAGGTCCTTGGCGTGGACGTGGACGATGCCGTTGGCGTCGATGTCGAAGGTGACCTCGATCTGCGGCACGCCCTGCGGCGCCGGCGCGATGCCGGTGAGCTCGAAGTTGCCGAGGCTCTTGTTGGACGCGGCCATCTCGCGCTCGCCCTGGAAGACCTTGATGTCCACGGACGGCTGGTTGTCCGCCGCCGTCGAGAAGATCTCGGAGCGCTTGGTCGGGATCGTCGTGTTGCGCTCGATGAGCTTGGTCATGATGCCGCCCTTGGTCTCGATGCCGAGGGACAGCGGGGTGACGTCGAGGAGCAGGACGTCCTTGACCTCGCCCTTGAGGACACCGGCCTGCAGGGCGGCGCCGATGGCGACGACCTCGTCGGGGTTGACGCCCTTGTTGGGCTCCTTGCCACCGGTCATCTCGCGAACCAGGTCGGTCACGGCCGGCATGCGGGTCGAGCCGCCGACGAGGACGACGTGGTCGATCGCCGAGAGGGCGACGCCGGCGTCCTTGATGGCCTGCTGGAAGGGGCCCTTGCAGCGGTCGAGCAGCGACTGCGTCAGCTGCTGGAACTCCGACCGCGTCATGGAGACGTCCATGTGCAGCGGGCCGTCGGCGCCGGCCGTGATGTACGGCAGGTTGATGGACGTGGCCTGGCTCGAGGACAGCTCGATCTTGGCCTTCTCCGCCGCCTCACGGAGGCGCTGCATCGCCATCTTGTCCTTGGACAGGTCGATGCCGTTCTGGTTGCTGAAGGTCTTGACCAGGTGGTCGACGAGAGCGTTGTCCCAGTCGTCACCACCGAGCTTGTTGTCACCGGCGGTCGCCTTGACCTCGATGACGCCGTCGCCGATCTCGAGCAGGGACACGTCGAACGTGCCGCCACCGAGGTCGAAGACGAGGATCGTCTGCTCGGAGTCGCCCTTGTCGAGGCCGTACGCGAGGGCCGCGGCGGTGGGCTCGTTGACGATGCGCAGGACGTTGAGGCCCGCGATCTCGCCGGCCTCCTTCGTGGCCTGGCGCTCGTGGTCGGAGAAGTACGCGGGGACGGTGATCACCGCGTCGGTGACCGTCTCGCCGAGGTAGGACTCCGCGTCGCGCTTGAGCTTCTGCAGCACGAAGGCGCTGATCTGCTGCGGCGTGAAGGTCTTGCCGTCGATCTCGGTCGTCCAGTCGGTGCCCATGTGGCGCTTGACCGACCGGATGGTGCGTTCGACGTTGGTGACCGCCTGGCGCTTCGCGACCTCGCCGACGAGGACCTCGCCGTTCTTGGCGAACGCGACGATGGACGGCGTCGTGCGGGAGCCCTCGGCGTTGGCGATGACCGTGGGCTCGCCGCCCTCGAGGACGCTGACGACGGAGTTGGTGGTGCCGAGGTCGATGCCGACTGCTCGTGCCATGGAGTGACTTCCCTTGCTGGTGAGACGGACCGGTGAGACGGACTTGAGTGGAGCGGGCTCATGTTGCCCGACGCACGTGTCAACGGTCAAACGGACCTGAGTGTTCCCGGCTCAACTTCTCGGTCGTGCGGCATGGGACCATGGGGAGGTGCTGCGAGAGCTGCGCGGGCGGCACGGCGGTCCGCACCTGGGGACAAGAGCCCTGGCGCTCGTGCTCGTTCTCCTGCTGGCGACGCCCCTGACCGTCCTGCTCTGGCGGCTGCTGCGGTTCCTGCTCGGCACGGTCCTGTAGGGGGGCGAGAGGGACCCGTACGGGTGACGGCCGTCCTCCGCAGGATCTCTCGCTCGGCCGCTCGGCGTGTCACCCTGGGGACAGACCTCGGTGGCCGCACCCTGGGTGCTGCCCGGACGGCGGAGGAGGCGAGCGGCGTGGACCTGCTCCTGGCCGTGCTCGTGTCCTGGCTCGTGCTGTCGGTCCTGGGCGTCCTGGGCACCGCTGCGGTGTGCCGCGCCGGGCACGCCGAGGACGTGGCCCGCGGCTTCGCAGGCGAGGAGCCCGATCCGGAGCCGCCGTCCCGGGCCTGCGTCCCGTCTCCACGAGTCGAAGAGGCGCGCGAAGTTACTCACGGGTAGCATCGGCCCCACCAGGCTGGCGTCAGGGCGGCGCAGGGGGCCGTGCAACTCCCCCGTAGGCTCGGTCAGCCCTGTCGCGCTCCCAGGAGGCCCCCGTGGACACCGACCAGATCATCCGGCTCGTCATCGGGCTCGGGATCATGGCCGTCAGCCTCGCCGTCGCCGGTCGACGCGTGCTCTTCCTCGGCCAGCTCATCACGAGCGGCCAGCCGTCGCCCGGACGGCTCCGGGACCTGCCGAAGCGGCTCTGGATCCAGGTCGTCGAGGTCTTCGGCCAGCGCCGGCTGCTCAAGTGGAGCATCCCCGGCGTCGCCCACTTCGTGACGTTCTGGGCCTTCGTCATCCTGACGCTGACGATCATCGAGGCGGTGGGCGCGCTCTTCGACGCGCACTTCGCCATCCCGCTCATCGGCCACTGGCGCCTCGTCGGCTTCGCCGAGGACCTCATCGGCACGCTGCTGCTGGTCAGCCTCGCCACGTTCGCGGTCATCCGCCGCGAGGAGGACCCGGCGAAGAAGGAGCGGTCGAGCCGCTTCTACGGCAGCCACACCGGTCCTGCCTGGCTGGTCCTGTTCATGATCTCGATGGTCGCGATCACGCTGTTCGGCTACCGCGGCCCGCAGATCAACAACGGCACGTTCCCCTACTCAGACCACCCCTGGTGGACCTTCACGTCCAACGTCGTCGCCAAGGTCCTGCACCCGCTGGGCCACGACGCCAACGTCGTGCTGGAGACCTTCTTCATCCTCGCCCAGGTCGCCGTCATCTTCGGCTTCCTCGTGATCGTCGTCTACTCCAAGCACCTGCACATCTTCTTGGCGCCCATCAACGTGAGCACCAAGCGCAACCCGGAGCCCGACAAGCCGTCGCTCGGCGCGGCCCTGCCGATGATGAGCAACGGCAAGCCGCTCGACTTCGAGCAGGCCGACCCCGAGACCGACGTCTTCGGCGTCGGCAAGGTCGAGGACTTCACCTGGTCGGCGATGCTCGACATGGCGACGTGCACCGAGTGCGGCCGCTGCCAGTCGCAGTGCCCGGCCTGGAACACCGGCAAGCCGCTCAGCCCGAAGCTGCTCATCATGGGCCTGCGCGACCACCTGTTCGCCAAGGCGCCCTACATCCTCGCCGCCGACAAGGAGGCGGTGCTCGAGAAGGCCGGCTCCGTCGCCGACGACTCCCACGCCAACCACGAGGTGCCGGAGAACGGCTTCGGCCGGATCCTCGGCAGCAACAAGGAGCAGTACGAGCGACCCCTCGTCGGCGACGAGGCCAGCGGCGGCGTGATCGACCCTGACGTGCTGTGGTCCTGCACGACGTGTGGCGCCTGCGTCGAGCAGTGCCCGGTCGACATCGAGCACGTCGACCACATCCTCGACATGCGCCGCTACCAGGTGCTCATCGAGTCCGCGTTCCCGAGCGAGGCCGGCGTGATGCTGCGCAACCTCGAGAACAAGGGCAACCCGTGGGGCATGAACAACTCCAGCCGCACGGAGTGGATGGAGGGCCTGCCCTTCGAGGTGAAGGTCGTCGAGTCCACCATCCCGGACGAGGTCGAGTACCTGTTCTGGGTCGGCTGCGCCGGCGGCCTCGAGGACCGCTCCAAGAAGGTCACGCGCGCGTTCGCCGAGCTGCTGCACACAGCCGGTGTCGAGTTCGCCGTCCTCGGCGCCATGGAGTCCTGCACCGGTGACCCGGCCCGCCGGCTCGGCAACGAGTTCGTCTTCCAGATGCTGGGCCAGCAGAACGTCGAGGTCCTCAACTCCGTCGGCGCCCGCCGCGAGGACAACGTCAAGATCGTGGCGACCTGCCCGCACTGCTTCAACACGATCAAGAACGAGTACCCGCAGCTCGGCGGCGACTACGAGGTGGTCCACCACACGCAGCTGCTCGGCAAGCTCGTCGCCGAGGGACACCTCACGCCGATCGAGCCGGTCGACAAGTCCGTGACCTACCACGACCCCTGCTACCTGGGTCGGCACAACCGCGTCTACACGCCGCCGCGCGAGATCCTCGAGGCCGTCAAGGGCCTGGTCGCCACCGAGATGCCGCGGTGCAAGGAACGCGGCTTCTGCTGCGGCGCCGGCGGCGCGCGCATGTGGATGGAGGAGAAGATCGGCAAGCGCATCAACGTCGAGCGGACCGACGAGGCGCTCTCCACCGACTCCGACATCATCAGCACCGCGTGCCCGTTCTGCATCACGATGCTGTCCGACGCCGTGACCGCGAAGAAGCAGAGCGGCGAGGCCCGCGAGGAGATCGAGGTCCTCGACGTCAGCCAGATCCTGGCCCGCTCGCTGAAGCTCGGCGTCAAGGTCGGCGCCGGTCCGGTCGAGGCGACGCCCGCCGAGACCGCCGCCGCCGACGAGCCCCAGCTCGGGGAGACCCCCTCGCCGTAGTGGCCCTCTTCCGCAAGCCCGAGCCGTCCCTCGATCCCTTCGAGCGGGCGGCTCGGCGCGTCGACCCCGAGTACGCGAAGCTCGCCGAAGCAGCCGAGGCCGTCCCGCCGAGGAGCCTGCGCGCGACCCGGCTGCTGGTGGTGTTCGCGGGGCTCGTCGCTGTCGTCGCCCTCACCCAGACGGGTGGGGGCACGCACGGCCTGCACCGCTCCTGCATCACGCCGGCGGTCGCCGTCGACCCGACGGAGACCGCGTACGACGCTCCCGTGGCCTGGGCCGTGACGGGTCCGGCCGACCTCCGGGTGGTCCTCGCGCTCGACAGCAGCACCGTCCCGAGCGCGCCGCTCGCCGGACCCGTACCTCTCACGGGCTGCCTCGTCCACGGCTCCTTCCCGCTGCAGGCCAAGAAGGGCGCGCACGTTCTGCGCTTCTTCCTGCTGCGACCCGACGGCACCGTTGCTCGGACCCTCACCCGGCGGCTGACCGCCGACTGACGCCCTTGCGTCCGCTCGGACGCCGCGCGGACGGTGTCCAGCCGAGCGGACGCAAGCAGCGATCACGGGTCGGCAACGGTCCGGGCACGATCGCGCCGGAGAGGGCCCGGCGGCGCTGTGCGCTGGCACGATGCGGCGCGTGCCGAGCCTGACCCTGGTGCTGCGCGCCTTGTGGTTCCGCCGGGGCGTGTCGCTCGCGGTCCTGCTCGTGGCCACGATCACCACAGCGGCGGCCGCCGCCGGGGCGCTCTACCTGCGTGCCGGTGGCGAGTCGGTCCTGCGCGACGCCCTGGTGGCCGCGCCGGTGAGCACCACGGGCGTCGACGCCAGCTATGCCGACCTGCCGCAGAACGACCCGATGGCGACCCTGCAGAAGCAGATCACGAGGGCCGTCGTGCCGTTCGCCTACACCCGTGCGGTGCCGTCGCTGCAGAACACCATGCGGACGGCTGGGGCGAACGGACCCGGCGCGACGCGCGTGATCTGGCGCGACGGCGCGTGCAGGCACCTGCACGTCGTGAAGGGGAGCTGCCCGACCGGCCCGGCGGACGCCCTCATCAGCAGCCGGATGTCGCGCACGGCCGGCTTCCGCATCGGGCAGTCGATCTTCGGCTGCCCCGGCGGCGCCGTTCGGTTCGGCGCCTGCGGCGAGCCGGGTGGTTACGTGACCCTGCGCGTCGTCGGCTACTACGCCCTCCCCGGGGCCGATCCCTACTGGTTCGACGGTGCGTACTTCGACGCGCACTCCGGCAACGGCGACCTCGCCGACACCTACGACGCGACGTTCGTCAGCCGCGACGGCATGACGGACTTCCCCGAGAACGCGAACATCACGGCCGGCGTCCAGTACCTGCTCGACCCGACCCGGGTGCGCCTCGACGACGAGGGCCGGCTCCGTTCCGAGACGAGCCGCTTCGTCACCAGGCTGCAAGCCGGCCCCGACGGGATGCAGGCGGTGACCAGGCTGAGCCCGGTGCTCGCGCAGGCCGACAGCGATCGACACGACCTCGGGCGCTCGGTGCTGGTCGTCACCCTGCAGCTCGTCGCCCTCGCCTTCGTGGTCCTGCGTCTCGTCGTCGCCGACGCGAGCGAGGCGAGGGGAGCGGAGGTCGCGCTCGCGAAGCTCCGCGGCTACCCCGCTGGGTCGACGCTGGTGCTGGGGCTCCTCGAGCCGGTCGTGCTGCTCGTCCTCGCCGTGCCCCTCGGCCTGCTCGCGGCGGAGGTCGGCGTCCGATTGCTCGGCGCCGAGGTGCTCGCGAAGGACACGCCGGTCGACCTACGGCTGCCGTCGGTGCTCGCGGCCGTGGGCGCGCTGGCGGGCGGTCTGCTCGCCGCGGCGTACGCGGGGCGCCGCGTGCTCACCCGGCCGGTGCTCGAGCAGTGGCGGCGCACCGGCGAGGTGCAGCCCGGACGGGCAGCGCTCTACGCCGAGCTCGCCGTCGGGATGGTCGCGGTGCTGGGCCTGGTGTGGCTGGTCTCGCACGGGACGCTGGAGGAGGGATCGCACAGCGCGCTTCCGCTGCTCGTCCCGCTGCTGCTCGTCGTCGTCGTCGCGCTGCTGGGCACCCGGCTGCTGCCGGCGATGTGCCGGGCGCTCGTGCGGCGGACGCGTGCGAGCAGCCGGCTCGGTTGGTTCCTCGCGGTCCGCGCGGTCGCCCGCCGTCCGGCGGGGCTGCGGCTCGCGGCCCTGCTCGCCGTGGCCGTCGGCCTGGCGACCTTTGCCGTCGACGGCTCGCTCGTGGCGGCCGGCAACCGCGCGGAGCGGGCCAGCACGGACGTGGGCGCGCCAACCGTCCTCGACGTCCGTACCGAGAAGCCGAGTGACGACCTGATCACCATGGTGCGGGGCCTCGACCCGCACGGCGCGTGGGCCATGGCCGCGGAGGTGTGGCTGCCCTTCGACGGGCTCCGCGGCACGGTCCTCGCCGTGGACACCCAGGCCCTGCCACACGTCGCGCACTGGCGATCGGACTTCGCGCCGGTGTCTCTCTCCCGGCTCGCCCGCCACGTGCAGGGCAGCGTTCCCGCTCCGGTCCGTCTGGACGGCGACCGCGTCGGCGTCGACCTCACGACCGTGACGATGCCGACGCCGACGCACGCGATCCAGGCCTACGTGTCCGGAGCCCAGGGCGCAGTCCACATGACCCTCGGGCAGCTGCAGCCGGGGACCCACCGCTACAGCGCTCCCCTGCCGTCCTGCCCAGCCACGGGCTGCGCGCTGCTCGGCCTCGTCATCCCGCACGAGGGTCCGGTCGGCTCCGAGGGGCGCGGCACCCTGCGGTTGGACGGCATCGCGGTCGCTCGCGGCCGCGGACCCTGGCGGCAGGTGCCGCTCGACCTCGCGGAGGACGGTGCCTGGCACCAGCAGCTGGTGACGAGCACCGCCAGCAGCACCGTCACCGCCACGCCGACAGGCGTCACGTGGCACTTCGACGTCCAGGGCGGCGAGGACATCACCCTGCTGCGGAGCACGTTCCCCTGGCCGCTGCGCCTCGCGGCCGGCTCAGGCATGGTCATCTCTCCTGAGACTCCGACGGTCTCGGACTTCGACCAGCTCCGGGTGCCCCTCGACGTGCAACCGCTGTCGATCGTCCCCCAGCAAGGCCGCGAGTCCTCGCTCGTCGACCTGCGGTCGGCACTGCTCGCGATGCCACGGTTCGAGGAGTACGCCACCCAGCAGGTCTGGCTGTCGAACCACGCACCGAAGAACGCGGTCCAGCAGCTGCGCGACGCCGGTCTGCAGATCGTCGGCACCCGGACGACGTCCGCCCGCCGCGCCTTCCTGGACCGGTCGGCGCCGGCACTCGGTCTGCTGCTGTTCGCCTTCGCCGCCGCCGCGGCGGCCGTCCTCGCCGCCGGCGCCACGGCGGTCGCCCTCTACCTCTCCGGGCGGCGCCGGTCGTTCGAGCTGGCGGCGATGCTCGTCGTCGGTGCACGCCGCCGCGCCCTGCTCGCCGCCGCCGTCGGAGAGCAGCTGCTGGTGCTCGGCACCGCTCTGGTGCTCGGCGGTCTTGGCGGTCTCGGCGCGGCGCTCCTCGTGCTGCCCGCCGTACCGGAGCTGCCGGCCGGTGGCGCCGCGGCCCTTCGCTACACGCCACACGTCGGAGGGCTGGCCCTCTTCCTCACGGCGCTCACGGCGGTCGTCGTCGTGACGGCGGCAGGAGCCGCTGCGGGACTGCTGCGGGCCGCCCGCCCCGCCCTGCTGCGCGAGGCCGCACCGTGACCGGACTGGACGTGCGCGTCGAAGAGCTGGTGATGACCTACGTGGTCGACGGTGAGGAGGTGCGCGCGCTGCGCGGCGTCGACCTGACGGTCCAGGCCGGTGAGTCCGTGGCCCTGCTCGGTCCGTCGGGCTCGGGGAAGTCGAGCATGCTCACCCTGCTCGCCGGCCTGCAACGACCGACGGCGGGCCGGGCACTCGTCGGCGGTCACGACGTGACGAGCATGACCGAGCGTCAGCTGCTCGCGCTGCGCGCTCGGGACGTCGGCGTCGTCGTCCAGGGCCCGGCGCGCAACCTGCTGCCGTACGCCAACGCCGAGGACAACATCCGCTTCGCCCAGCGCGCCGTACCACGCGACCGCCGCGACCGGCTCCGGCCACCGCGCGAGCTGCTCGCCTCGCTCGGCCTCGGGCACGTGCGGTCTTCGCGGCTCGGCGAGCTCTCCGGGGGCGAGCAGCAGCGGCTGTCGCTGGCCGTCGGGCTCGCGGGGGCGCCCGGGCTGCTGCTCGCCGACGAGCCGACGTCGCAGCTCGATGCCGAGAACCGCGCGCACGTGGTGGAGATGCTCGTGTCGGCTGCCAGCGAGGGCACGACGATCGTGGTCATCACGCATGACGAGCACGTCGCGTCGCAGGTGTCGCGCTCCGTGCACCTCCGTGACGGCGAGGTCGTCCCGTGACTCCCGACGTCGCCGCCCGTGCGGTCGGGGTCATCCGCGGCGGTCGTCAAGTGCTGGACGACATCTCCCTCATCGCGCCGGCCGGCGAGATCACGGCACTGACCGGCCCCTCAGGATCGGGCAAGTCGACGCTGATCGCCTGCCTGGCGGGGCTGGAGCGCGTGACCACCGGCGAGGTCCTCTGGGGTGGTGACGCCATAGGACCGCGTACCGCGGACCTCCGCCACCGCTGCGGGCTGGTGCTGCAGGGCTACGGCCTGGTCTCGCTGCTGTCGGCGGCCGAGAACGTCGAGCTCGTCCTCCAGGCGCAGCGGCTGCCGCGGGCGGAAGTGCGCGAGCGGGCGCACGACGCGCTCGCCGCGGTAGGGCTCGAGCACACCGGCGACCACCTCGTCGAGCAGCTCTCCGGCGGGCAGCAGCAGCGCGTCGCCCTCGCCCGTGCCGTCGTGGGCCGCCCCGAGGTGCTCTTCGCGGACGAGCCGACCGCCGAGCTCGACGCGGGCACCCGAGACCGGGTGCTGCACGTGCTCCTCGCCGAGGCCCGGCGCGGAGCCGTCGTCGTGCTCGCCACGCACGACCGCTACGTCGCGGACGTCGCGGACACCGAGCTCGTGCTCGAGGACGGACGCGTCGTCGTCTGAGGCGCGGTGCGGGATGGTCGTGCAAAGGCGGCGAGAGCGGTTCCCAGGCACTGCACAGCCGACGTCCAGCGGGCCGCCCAGGCGGCGCACCCAGCCTCTTGGCCCATGACCACCTTGATGACGGCCCCCTCGCCCGCGACGCCCGTGCCGACCGCGGCCCGCACGCGCACGTGGGAGGGACCCGCTCTCGCCCTGCTGCTGCTCGGCACCGCGGTGCTCTACCTCTGGGACCTGGGCGCGTCGGGCTACGCCAACACCTTCTACGCGCAGGCCGTGCAGGCCGGCACGCAGAGCTGGAAGGCGATGGTCTTCGGCTCCCTGGACGCGGGCAACGCCATCACCGTCGACAAGCCCGCGTTCTTCCTGTGGCCCATGGAGATCAGTGCCCGGGTCTTCGGCTTCGGCAGCTGGTCGATGCTCGTGCCGCAAGCCCTCGAGGGGGTGGCCACCGTTGCTCTCGCGCACGCCGCGGTCAAGCGGTTGAGCGGCTCGGCGGTGTGGGGCCTCGTGGCCGGCGCGCTGCTGGCCCTCACTCCGGTCGCCGTGCTGATGTTCCGCTTCAACAACCCGGACGCGATGCTCGTGCTGCTGCTCGCCGGCGCGGCCTACGCCGTCGTCCGTGCCCTCGAGAACGCCTCGGCCCGCTGGCTCGCCCTGGCCGGACTCCTCGTCGGGCTCGGGTTCATCACCAAGATGGGGCAGGCGCTGCTCGTCGTGCCGGCCCTCGGTCTCGCGTACCTCGTGGCCGCTCCCGCCGGCCTCGCGCGCCGCATCCGGCACCTGGCAGTCAGCGTCGTCGCGCTCGTCGTGGGCGCCGGCTGGTGGATCGCGCTCGTGACCTGGTGGCCCGGGGACAAGCCCTGGATCGGGGGGTCCACCGACGGTACGGAGCTGAACCTCGCCTTCGGCTACAACGGCCTCGGCCGGCTCTTCGGCAACGGTCAGGGCGGTCCGGGCGGTGCCGGCCCTGGCGGCGGCAACGCCGGCTTCGGCGGTGCGACAGGGCTCGACCGGCTCTTCCGCAGCGACATGGCGACGGAGGCGTCCTGGCTGCTTCCGGGGGCGCTGCTCGCCCTGGCCCTGGGGCTTTGCCTGTCGTGGCAGCGCCCGCGGACCGACCGGCACCGGGCGGGCCTGATCCTCTTCGGCGGCTCCCTCCTCGTCACCGGCTTCGTCTTCAGCGAGATGAAGGGCGTGATCCACCCGTACTACACAGTGGCGCTCGCGCCCCTCATGGCAGGCGTGCTCGCCCTGACGGGTTCGCTCGTCTGGCAGCAGCGGACGTCGCTGAGCGCCCGGATCGGCGCGGCTGTCGTGCTCGAGGCGACGGCCCTGTGGGACGTGCACCTGCTCGGCTCGTGGCAGCCGGCCGTCAAGGCCCTCGTCGTGCTCGCGAGCGTCGTCGCCGTCACGGTGCTCGTCTGGGGCGCCCGGCTGCGCGAGGTGGCGACCGTCGGCGTCCTCGCCGCTGTCCTCGCAGGCGCCGGCGGCTCGGCGGCCTATGCGCTGAGCACGGCTTCCCGCCCGCACACCGGCTCCATCCCCAGCTCCGGCCCCGTCGCCTCCTCCCTGGGCGGGCCTCCCGGAGGTGACGTCTCGCCCGACGGGAGCCTCGTGGCGCTGCTGAAGGCGACGACCTCGACGTGGGCTGCCGCCACCGACGGCGCGCAGAGCTCGGCGCCGCTGCAGCTCGCGAGCGGGAAGCAGGTCATGGCCATCGGCGGCTTCAACGGCGGTGACAGCGCCCCGACGCTCGCCCAGTTCCAGAAGTGGGTGGCCGAGGGCAAGGTCTCCTACTACGTCGCCGGCGGTGGACAGGGCCTCGGGCGCGGCGGCCCCGGGGGAGGCGGCGGCACGGCGAGCCAGATCGCGAGCTGGGTGGCAGCGCACTACACCGCCACGACGGTCGGCAGCACGACCGTCTACGACCTGCGCGCGTCATGATGACCAGCATGACCACGCGCGGGGAGCGGCAGGCGGCAGCAGCAGCCGAGCAAGGACTGCAGTCCGCGTCCTGGCGCGCCCTCGGGACGGGGGTGCAGCTCGTCGTCAGCGACGGCCTCGCCGAAGCCCGGGCCGCCGTTGAGCAGGTGCTCTCGGACATCGACGACACGGCGTCCCGGTTCCGGGAGGACAGCGAGATCAGCCGGCTCCCGATCGGCGAGTGGTCGCCCGTTTCCCCTTTGCTGGCAAGGCTTCTCACCGTCGCCCGCGATGCCGCAGAGGAGACGGCGGGGCTCGTCGACCCCACAGTCGGCACGAGCCTGCGTGACCTCGGCTACGACCGGACCTTTCCGGCCATCGTGCAGGGCGCGCCGGTCACCGTCGTGCGCCGCCCGGTCGGCTGGCGATCGCTGGAGATCGACGGCCTGCGGGTCCGCGCGCCCGAGGGACTCGACCTCGGCGCCACCGCCAAGGGCGTGGCCGCCGACCTCTGCGCGGCCGCGGCGGGAGCCGTCAGCGAGGCGGTCCTGATCGGGCTGGGCGGCGACATCGCCACGGCGGGCGACCGCAGCTGGCCGGTCCTGGTGCGCGACACGTCCGACTACGAGGAGACGTTCGACGACGGGCAGGTCATCGAGCTGCGCGGGGCGCTCGCGACGAGCGGGACCCGTGCACGAAGCTGGAACCGCGGTGGGCGCCTCGTGCACCACCTGCTCGACCCGCGCAGCGGCCTGCCGACCGAGGGTCCCTGGCGCACCGTCAGCGTCGTCGCCGACACGTGCCTGCGCGCCAACATCGCCAGCACGGCGGCCATCGTGGCCGGAGAGTCCGCTGAGAGCTGGCTGTCCACCCGGGGTTTCAGCGCGAGACTGGTCCACGACGACGGCACCGTCGTGACCGTCGGCAACTGGCCCGAGGAGCAGTGATGGCCGCACCCACCCTCGACCAGGCGCCGCTGTGGTACCTGTCGCGCAGCAGCGGCCTCGTGAGCTTCGTCCTCATCACCCTGACCCTGTGCCTGGGCATCGCCTCGACGCAACGGGCCCTGGCGAGCCCCCGCTGGCCCCGGTTCGCGACCCAGGGACTGCACCGCAACGTCTCCCTGCTGGCACTCGCGCTGCTCGTCGTGCACATCGTCTCCACGGTCAGCGACAGCTACGTGAGCATCAGCTGGTGGGCGGCGGTCGTCCCGGGCGTCTCGCACTACCGCGGCCTCTGGGTCGCCCTGGGCACGCTCGCCTTCGACCTCGTGCTGGTCCTGATCGGCACGAGCCTGGTCCGGCTGAGGATGAACGCGACGGCGTGGCGGTGGATCCACTACACCGCGTACGCCGCCTGGCCCCTCGCCTGGCTGCACTTCCTCAAGACGGGGACGGACGCTGCGCACGGCCGGTTCGGGCTGTGGATCGCCATCCTGTCGGCCGCTCTCGTCGGGGCCGCCGTGAGTGCGCGGACGACGCTGCGCGACGACCCGGCACCCGTCCGGAGCGTCGTGCGATGAGGCTGCTCACGGACAGCGGTCCGGCGCTCGCCGAGCACCTGAGGGTCCACGGAACGCTCTCCCTCCCGTCGCGCGGGCAGCTGCTCGACGCCGTCGAGAAGGCCGGCCTGCTGGGCCGCGGCGGAGCCGGCTTCCCTGCCGGGCGCAAGATGCGGACGGTCGGCGCCGGCAAGAACCCGGTCGTGCTGGGCAACGCCTGCGAGGGCGAGCCGGCCTCGGCGAAGGACGGCACTCTCCTGCTGAGGCACCCCCACCTCGTCCTCGACGGCCTCGACGTGGCAGCCGCCGCGATCGGCGCACGCGAGCAGCACCTCGCGGTGCACGCGGGCTCGATCGCGCTGCCCACCCTGCGGGCAGCGATGGCTGAGCGCCGGTCGAACGTGCGGCTGCACGAGGTGCCGACCCGCTACACCGCGTCGGAGGAGACGGCCCTGGTCTCCTTCGTCAACACCGGCAGTGCCAAGCCGCTCTTCACCCCGCCCCGTCCCTTCGAGGCCGGCATCAGCCGCCGCCCGACCCTCGTCAACAACGCCGAGACCCTTGCCCACCTGGCGCTCATCGCCCGGCACGGGCCGGCGTGGTTCCGGAGCGTCGGCGACGCCGAGGAACCCGGCACGCAGCTGCTCACCGTCGACGGCACCGTCGTGGAGGTCCCGACCGGGCAGCTGCTCCGCGACGTCGTCGACCTCCGCGGCCGGCAGGCCGTGCTGGTCGGCGGCTACTTCGGCACCTGGATCTCGGCGGCCCAGGCACGCGAGGTGCGCCTGACGCACCGCGACCTGCGCGCCGCGGGTGGCGCCCTCGGCGCCGGCATCGTCGTCACGCTTCCCACGACCTCGTGCGGGCTCGTCGAGACGGCGCGGGTGTCCGCCTACCTCGCGAACGAGAACGCCGGCCAGTGCGGGCCGTGCTTCAACGGCCTTCCGGCCATCGCCGGTGCCCTGCGGTCCCTGGCGATCGGACCCTGGGACGACCGGACCATGACTGCGCTCGACCGCTGGCTCGGGGTGGTTCCCGGCCGCGGCGCCTGTCGCCATCCCGACGGGGCCGTGCGGTTCGCGCTCTCCGCACTGAGCGTGTTCGCCGAGGACGTCGAGGCCCACCGGTCCGGCCGCACCTGCGGCCGCGCCAAGGCCCCGGCCGTCCTGCCCGTGCCACGGAGAGCGGCATGAGGCTGCGCGTCAACCCCATCGACTGCGCGGCCCACGGGCTCTGCGCGGAGCTGCTCCCGGAGTGGGTGTCTCTCGACGAGTGGGGCTACCCCGCCGTCTACGACCAGCCGCTGCCGGCGCAGCTGGTCAAGGACGCGAAGCGGGCCGCCGCGGCCTGCCCGACGTTGGCGCTCAAGCTCCTGCAGGAGTGAGCATCGAGACCGTGGCAACCTCCGGCAGCAGCTGATCCGCCACTATCGTGCGACGGATGGACACCTCTGACCCCGTCGCCGCGCTGGAGTCGGCCGGCGCGCAGCTGGTCGACGCCCTCCGGGACCAGTTCGTCGACGGGCAGGCCGAGGCGCTCTACTCCCTGCAGTCGGCGGCGGCCCAGCTGCGCCGGCACGCCGCGACGATCGAGCAGCTCAGCGACGTCACCACGCAGCAGGTCTCCTCAGCGCTCCGACGCATCCTCGCGGAGGTCCAGGCGTCCTTCGGGGAACGGCTCGCCGCTGAGGTCGACGCGGGCAGTGCCGAGCTGCGCGCGTCCGCCGCCGAGCACGCCCACGCCGTCGCGGCCCAGCTCGAGGCGACCGGCACGCACCTGGCCTCGCTCTACGACGCGGCCGTGGTGCGGACCGAGGACGCGCGCAAGGGCTTGGAGTGGGTGGCGCAGACCGGAGCCGAGCAGCTCACCGCGGCCGCCGCAAGCCTCGAGCAGGCGCGGGTCGCGACCGAGCAGGCCCTCAGCGCGGCAGGGGACGCGCTGCGGGCGCAGCTCGCTGCCGCCACCGACGAGTCCCTGCGCCGGCTGCGACAGGGCACCGACGCACTGCTCGCCGAGCTCCGGACGGCCGCCAAGAAGCCGCGCTCCCGCACCGCCCCCGCCGAGGAGGACCCGCGATGACCCGACCTGACGACGCGCTCGCACCCAGCCGGCGCAACCGCCGCGGCGGCTTCCCCCAGGCCTCCGACTACGACGACGCAGAGGTCGCCCGCGGGTCGGCCACGGCGCTGCTCGGTGCGCTCGGGCGCATGCAGCTCAAGCTCGACCTGCTGGCGCGCCAGCACGAGGAGGCGATCGGTCGCCTCGAGGCGAAGATGGACCGGATGCAGCAGACGATCGACGAGCTCACCGTCATCGAGCAGTAGGTCACTCGCGGGTGTAGAGCTCGACGAGGGGGGCGCCCTTGCGGCGTACCGTCAGCTCGTCAGCGCGCAGCAGCGGCTGCTGGCGGTAGGTCAGGGGCTCGCCCGGGCGGGCCGGCTGACGCACGTGCAGCCGCAGCGTGCGGGACGCGCCCCGGTCGATCGTCACGAAGGTAGAGAACACCGCCAGCCCCTCGTCGGTCCCGGAGGTCACTGCCAGGTGTCGCCCGTCGAGGGTGGCGTCGAGCAGCGTCCCGTCCTGCCCCAGGTAGACCGAGACCCAGTACTTCGCTTGTCCCACAGGCGCTCTCGGGTCGTCGGGTCGCGCCGTGACGTACGCGGGCAGTCCGGTGGGTGCGGCGTTCGTGAGCGTCACCGCGACGGTCGCGTCCTCCTCGAGCTCGGGGCCGTGGCCGAGATCGGTCGCCTCGCCCGTCGGGGTGCCGGTGTAGGTGATGGCGCGGTGGAGGTAGGCGCCGAGCTTGCTGCCGCCGACGTCCTGGGTCACCACCGACAGGTACGGACCGTCGGCCCGGAGCGCGCCTCCGTACCGCGCTTGGCGGAGCTGCTCCTCGACCGGCGGCGCTGTGGCGACGACCTGCAGGTGGCCGCTCGACGCGGCCTGGGAGACCCGCTCCACGACGCGCTCGGCGTGCAGCCCCGGCTGCGTCAGGCGACGCACCACGCGCCGGGCCGTCTCGGTGAGGTAGCTGTTGCGCTCGGCGTCCTGCCGCGACGAGAAGCGGGAGTACGCCTCGACGAGCAGGACACGGACCGCGTTCTGCGACGTGATCCGTGTGCCGTCGGACAGCGTCACCGGCCCCGTCGCCCCGAGCAGGTCGGCGAGGGCCACGGGATCGACGAAGATCACACCGTCGAGCTGCTCGCCGAACTGCCGGTGCCACAGGGCGGTGAGGATCCTCGCGGCCGTCGGGGCGTCGGGCGTGAGGTTGGCCGACCGCCAGGCCTCCGTCGTGTCGAAGCTGGCGTAGCGATCGTCGTACTCCGCACCGAGGTCGACGACCGGGCTCGGGCTGTCGCGAAGGTCGTTGTTGGGGCCGAAGCGGACGAGGTCGAGCGCTCCGTTGCGCACCTGCAGGACGCCGTAGGCACCCAGCAGCCCACCCGTCGCCCGCGGCTCCGCGGTGTTCTGCACCGCGAGCAGGAACCGCTTGTCGCCGGTGACCAGCTCCGGCACGACGGTCGCCGCCACCCGCGCGTCCTCGACGGAGACCGCGAGCCGGGTGAGCCCGTCGTCGAGCTGGTGCCGCGGCGTCGCCAGGGCGGAGACGTCCGAGTGCGGCGCCGAGCGCAACCGGCGTCGCGCCGCCTCCAGGAGGACCGTCGACCGGTCGAGCGGCCCCTGGAGGCGCCGGAAGGGGGCGGCGTCGACGCGGCCGGTCCAGGTGGGCTGGTCGGTCAGGTCGAGCAGCGGCGGGACGACCTGCGTCGTGGCGACGTGCAGGGCCGACGACATCGCCTGCAGCTCACGGACCGCGCCGCGCGCCACCGGGACGTGCGACATGGCGCGCCACACCAGGTCGTGCGTGCGGCCGTCGGCGTGAGCGGCGCGGCGGCCTGCGTCGCGGATCTGCGTGCGCGCACCGGCGACGTCGCCCCTGCCCAGGTCGGACTGCGCGGTGAGCAGGGCGGTCTTGCCGGCGAGCAGGTCCGAGCGGACGCCGGGCAACGTGGCCGCGACGGCGAGCACGAGGAGGACGAGGAGGAGCGACGCGGCGCCGAGCAGCACGAGCAGGGGCAGCGCGCGACGACGGACCCGGCGCAGCCGACGGCGGGTGGTGCGGCGGAGGGCGAGCCGGACGATGACCTGACCCGCGTCAGCTCTGGCGGCGCTGCCGGCGGTGCCGCACCTCGGACACGACCAGCGTCCAGGCCAGGCCTCCGACGAGGATCAGGACGAGCAGGCCACCGGTGAGCAGCGGCGTGCCGCTGAAGGCGGCGTTGCGGGTGCTGGTGCTGCCCGCGTCCGCGGCAGGCAGCGACGTCTGCGCCTTGCCGCTGCCGCTGCTGTTGCTGTTGCTGCCGTGAGTCTGCGAGACGCCCTGGACGGTGAGATCGCCACTGACCGTGCGGGGACTGGCGTCGCTGCCGGTGCCGGTCGCGCGCAGGACGTGCTTGCCGGGCTTGGTGCTGTCCGGGAAGCACATCTTGTGGCTGAAGCTGCCGTCGAGGCCGGCGCTCGAGGTGTCGCGCGCGGCGCCGTTGTCGCTGTAGCTGATCGTGGTCTCCGGCAGGAACCCGTTGCCGGAGAAGGTGGTGCACTGACCGGCCTTGATGCGGCTCGGGTCGACGGTGCCCTGGCCGTCGCTCGGCGGCGGGTACGGCGCGGCCACAGCGGCTGTTCCGGAGGTCAGGGCAAGCGCCGTTGCGACGGCGAGGATCCCTCGTCGGTAGCGCACGTCTTCCCCTGTCCTGTGTGTCGCACAATGGTTGCACACCACGGCGAAGCCGCCCAGGTGTGCTTTCTGGCCTATATCGGACAAAGAGCCCCAAAACTTGAGCTCAGGTGCCAGATTTCAGGCCGATCTGCGGCCCGAGGCCCACGATCTCGTCCGCGATGCGCTGCGCGACCAGCCGATGCCCCTCGGCGGATCGGTGGATGCCGTCCGGCAACAGCCGGTCGGGGTCGGCGGCGACCACATCCGAGGTCCGCACCAGCGAGGCACGGCTGCCGGCTCTGGCGACGACGCGCTCGAGGATCGCGTTGTAGCGGTCGACCCGCTGCTGCAGGCCCGGCATCCAGGACACGAGCACCTCGTTCGTGCGGTCGATGTCGAGGACGAGGCTGTGCGCGTTGCACTGACGCACGCTGAGCTCCAGCAGCCTCGCCATCGAGCGCTCGAAGACCCCCGGCGACACCCGCGACCACCGTGGGCCGACCCGCCCCGCCCAGTAGCGCTGCCAGGCCCGGACCCTGGGACGCAGCACCGGGACGACCCGGCGGCGGTAGCGGTGGGCGACAGGTCCCTGCCCCGGCAGCCACGTCATCGTGTGGCGCAGCAGCCAGGTCGGCAGGACACGGGCCTGCGCGTCCACGATCCCGAGGTTGACGACGACCAGGTCGGGCAGCTCGTCGCGCACCCACGACTCGAAGCGCGGCAGCACCTCGGTGACCGTGGTGTGCCACTGGCTGTGCACCGCCACCCGTGCGACGACGCCGCGCTGCAGCAGCAGCTCCTCGAGGTGGCCGGGGTAGGCGTCGTCGTCGAGGCCGTCGGCCGCCGGCACCGTGAGGAAGACGCAGGAGTTGCCGATGACGACAACGCGCAGCGGACGTCCGGGCGTCCCGACGGGCTGGCGGTCAGCCACCTGCGTACACCTCCTCCAGGCGGGGGACCACGGCAGTCCTCCAGTCGTACGCCGCGCCGGCTGCGCGGCACCTCGCGGGTGTCTCGGGATCCCGTACCAGGTCGAGAGCACCCTTGACGGCGGCCGCGACACCGTCCGCCGTCGCCTCGGCCCGGGTCCCGGTGCCGTCGGTCACGATCCCACTGGGACCCCATCCGTCATCGAGGACGACCACGGGCGTCCCGCATGCGAGGCTCTCGACGAGCGACATGCCGAAGACCTCGCGCTCGCTGATCAGAGCCGTGGCCCAGGCCCGCCGGTAGGCGGCGACGAGGTCGTCCCCCTCGAGCACGCCGAGGTGCCGCACCCGTGGGCGCACCGCCTCGGGCGCGGCCTCGACCCACCGCCGCGGGTCGCCCTGGCCGACGAGGTGCACCTCGACGTCGGGGGTGAGCGCCGCCGCCTCCAGCAGCAGCGCCACGTTCTTGCGTGGTGAGGTGAGCGTGCCCACGTAGAGCAGGACCGGGGTCGGCGACCGGCCGGGCCCGGGGGTGAAGACCGCCGCGTCGACGCCAGGAGGCACGACGGTTCCGGCCAGGCCGGCGGCCTCGCGCGCCTGCCGGGCCGCCGCGTCCGAGACGCACACGATCTCGTCGACGCCGCTCGCCACGCGAAGAGCCTGCTTGTGCGGCCGGGTGTCACGGACCCTCGGCTCCACCGGGCCGTGCAGCGTGAGGACGGTGCGCAGACCGGGGCGCACCCGGCCGCACACGGCAGCGGCAGCCGCGTCGTAGAGCGAGTTGGCATGCCAGACGTCCACCTTGCGGGGAAGCACGTCGGCGAGGCACTGCAGCCCGAAGCGGGCCTGGGTACGGGCCCGCAGTCGCGCCGGAAGAGGTCCTCGCGCGAAGCCGCGGACCGGAACCCCGAGCACCTCGTCGTGCCGCGCACGCGGCGACGTCGTCAGGATGCGGACCTCGTGCCCGCGCTCCCGCAGCGCGGCGGCCAGCTCGTGCACGTAGCGCTCTGCCCCGCGCGTCACCTCGGGCCACGCGACGACGTGACTGAGCACGACCGACAGCCGGTCCGCAGTCATCGCTGCCTGATGACCTTGGCCGGTACGCCCGCCACGACGGCGCCGTCCGGGACGTCCTTGGTCACCACCGAGCCGGCGGCAGCGACGGCTGCGCGTCCCATCCGGACGCCGGGCATGACCGAGCCCTTCGAACCGACGAAGCTGGCGGCGCCCATCGTGATGGGCAGCGCCGTGACTCCCTGGTCGAGCATCTGCACGAGGGTGCCGTCGAGGTCGTGATGGGTGTCGAGGACGGTCACGTAGTCGGCCACGCAGGCGCCGAACTCCCAGAGCATCTCGTCGTCGGCGTGCACCATGGCACCCTTGCCGAGGACGTTGCGCCCGGCGAAGCGCAGCGTTCCCTTCACGTTGAGCGACAGGTCCTGGCGGAACTCGCAACCAGGCCCGACGAGCATCGTGCCTCGCAGCCGGAAGAGGACGCCGCTGTAGATGCGGCAGCGCGGCCCGATGTGCAGCACTGCCTGGCCGGCAGCCAGGTGGAAGCGGGCGCCCGGCTCGACGTAGAGGTCCTTGCTCACGTGCAGGTCCAGCTCCGTGCCGTGCAGCCACGCCTCCCAGCGCAAGCGCGTGAGGAAGCGCTGCCGCCACCAGCGGTGCCGGGTACGCAGCAGGCGCCTGCGGAGCGGTACGCGGTAGGCGTTGCGGAGCCGGCCGGCCACGGCACGGGCAGGTCCTGGTCGCGGCACCCGGGGGGCCTCGAGCGGATGCAGGTCGGCGTCGACGGCGGTGTACGACTTCTGGTCGAGCAGACGGAGCAGCGGCTGCAGCTGTGCGGTGCCTGCCCGGTCGAGCAGGTGCCTCCAGGTGACGACGGTCGCGCCGCCCTCGAGCACGACCGCACCGACCCCAGGCAGCCGCGCGAGGTCGGCGCGGGCCTGCGCGACCGCCTCGGCGTCGGGCTCGCCGGACAGGACGAGCACGGCGACCAGGTCGTCAGTCATGCCGCTCGCTCAGCACCGGCGCGAAGTCGACGAGGCCGGTGCTGCCCAGCCGGGTGCTCACGGCGAGGTGCGCCACGGGTTGCTCGAAGTGCGTCACGGACAGGTCCTCGTTGCCGAGCCCGACATCGATGACGTAGCTGCCGGCGGCGACGTTCAGCAGGACCTCGAGGGTGAAGACGCGGCGCTCGCCGGCGCGCATCGGCTCGAGCTTCGGGGCGTGCAGCCCGAGCCAGCTGCCGATCATGCCGCCGCCCTCCTTGTGCAGCGTGGCGCCGACCATCGAGGGCCCGACGTCCTCGCGGGCCTCCACGACGACCTCCAGCAGGACGCGATCACCCGGGTCCCACAGCTCCTTCGGCTCGCCGTCGAGGGTGAGCGGCCGCGCCGAGACGAGCTGCACGGCCGCGTCGGACCCCGCCTCGGAGCCGAGCTCGCCCCCGCGACCGCCGAGGGCAAGGAGCTCGTGGTAGCGCCCGATCACCTCGCGTACCCCACCGCTCAGCAGCGGCTCGCCGCGCTCGAGCAGCAGAGCCCGGTCCGACAGGGACTGCACCGCAGCGAGGTTGTGGCTGACGAACAGGATGCCTGCGCCGGACTCCCGGATCTCGCGGATGCGGTCCAGGCACTTCACCTGGAACGGCAGGTCGCCGACGGCCAGCACCTCGTCCACCAGCAGCAGCTCGGGCTCCGTCGCGATGGCGACCGAGAAGCCGAGCCGCATGAACATGCCGGAGGAGTAGACCTTCACGGGCGAGTCGATGACGTGGCGCAGCTCGGCGAAGTCGACGATCGCCTCGAGCTTGCGGTCGATCTCGGCCTGCGACATCCCGAGCAGGCGCCCGTTGAGAGCGACGTTCTCTCGACCGGTCAGGTCGGGATGGAACCCGGCGCCGACCTCGATGAGCGGTGCGACCTTCCGCGCCCGCCGCACCTCTCCGGCGCTCGGGTGCGTCACGCCCGCGGCGAGCTTCAGCAGCGTCGACTTGCCCGCGCCGTTGCGGCCGACGACGGCGACGACCTCGCCGGCGTCGACGGTGAGGTCGACGTCCTTGAGGGACCAGGAGTCGGCCGAGCGCTTGCGGAGCGAGGGGTGCGGGTAGCGCTTGCCCGCGGCGGTCATCAGCAGCCGCGTCGTCATGCGAGATCCGCGAAGGTGGCGCTGCGACGCTGGAAGACCAGCAGTCCGATCGAGACGAACACCGCGCTGGCTGCGCACGAGATCAGCGTGGCGAGGCCGTCGAACGGCCGGTCCATGAGGGCCGTCCGGGCGAGGCTCACGACGCCGTACATCGGGTTGACCGCCAGGAAGCCGCGCAGGCCGGCCGGCAGCCGGCTGGGGTCGTAGATGATGGGCGTCGCGTAGAACGCCATGAGGAGAGCCGACTCCACGACGAACTTGATGTCCCGCACGGCGGGGTGGAAGGCACACGTGAAGCAGCCGATGCCGGTGGCGATCGCGCCCACCAGCAGCACCACGACAGGCAGCAGCAGCAGCTTGACGGTGACCGTCCCGTAGGCGACCGCTCCGAGCACCAGGATCCCCGACTGCATGGCGAAGACCATCAGGACCGACGCGACCTGCGACAGCGGGAACACGATCGCCGGCATCGGGATCTTGCGCAGCAGCGACGCGTTGTCCACCGCGCTCGTCGTGGCGCCGTTCACTCCGCCTGCGAAGCACTGCCAGACCATGATGCCGGTCAGCATGTAGAGCGGGTAGTTCGGAGGCCGGTGGAAGCCCCGGAACACCTCGGTGAAGAGGAAGGTGAGGACGGCCGCCTGCACGAGTGGTTGCAGGAAGGCCCAGCCCAGTCCCAGCCGGCTGCCGAGGTAGCGCAGCCGGAAGGTGCGCTTGGCCAGCAGCCAGGTGATGGCACCCCAGTGGGTGAGGCTGCCCTCGCGGTCGGTGGCGAGCGGGAGCTCAGCCGGCGCGGTCGTCACAGCAGCAGGCTCCGGTGCCGGATGCTGCCCCGGACGCAGCCCACGACCTCGGCCGCATCGACGAGGAAGGTGCCGGGCAGGTCGCGCCAGTGCACGGCCTGGCGGCGCTGACCGACCCACGGCAGCACCAGGAGGAGAGACAGCGGGAAGACGAACGCGGCGACGAGGCCCGTCAGCGCGATCAGGGTCGCGGGGTGCGTGGCCTTCCAGAAGACGTGGTGGTGCAGGGCGGCCTTCCTCATCTGCGGGTGCCTGCGCAGGATCAGCGGCAGGTCGGTCCAGCGGGTCGCGCTCGACCGGGCCAGCGTGGTGGGGGTCCCGGGGTGCACGTCGTGCAGGACGTAGGCCTCGGGCTCGAAGACCCGCTCCCGTCCCAGCTGCTCCATGACTCGCAGTCCGAGATCGGTGTCCTCCCCGCCGTGGCGGAAGACCTCGTCGAAGCCCCCGACGGCCTCGAGGTCGGCGCGCGCGTAGAAGGAGTTCGCGGTCTGCATGAAGCGCGCGTCGCGGATCGTGAGGCTGCGCGACCAGGGGCCGGTCTTGTGCCGCTGGGCGGGGTCCGGGTCGACCTTGCCCACGACGAGCACGCCGCCCTGGCGGACGCGCGCCAGGCCCGCCCTGAGCCAGCCGGGCGTCGGCTGGCAGTCGTCGTCGGTGAAGGCGATCCACGTCCCCCGCGCGGCGCGCCAGCCGTCGTTGCGCGCGGCCGCGGGCCCGCGGTTGGCCGGGTTGTCGAGCAGTCGCACGTCGAGCCGGCTCTCGGCGATGACTGCGCGGGTCGTCGCGAGATCTCCGGAGCCGTCGTCACTGACGACCACCTCGAACGGGACGTCGACGTCCTGGGCCGCGAGCGCCGCCAGCAACCGGCGCAGGCCGTCGGGGCGCCGGTAGGTCGCGCACACGACAGACACCACGGGGGGGACGACGGGGGTCACGCTGTCGTCCTCCTGCTCCCGGTGCGCGGCTGTCATGAACAACCACGTGCGAGCGCCTCAGACCTCGCGGCCTCCCGCGCCTCGATCCGGCGCCGGGGCGCCCTCTCGACCGGCTGCTCGACCCCCGAGGGCAGCGCGGGGGCGACGGCGAGGGCCGCGATGAGCGCCGACCCCGGGAGCAGGAACAGGGCCTCGGAGTAGGCCAGCGCGTGGTGCATCAGCACGGCACCCGCCGCAAGCGCCCGCAGGCAGTCAGCGAGTCGATGCGCGGTGCCTCCGTCGCGGTCGTCATTCCCCCAGCAAGCCCTCCGTCAGTCCCATCGCGCGTGCTGGGTCACAGCCGGACACCTGACGTCGGATGGTAGGCCGCGTAGTAGCCAGCCGCGGAAGACCGCTTCGCTCCGTTGAGCACCGAGCCGATGACGGGAGCCTGCACCGTGTCGAGCCTGCGTCGCGCCTCCGCCGCTTGCGCGCGCTGGGTGCGGCCCGCGCGCACCACCAGGATGACGCCCTCCACCTGCGTGGACATGACCACCGCGTCCGTGACGGGGATGACCGGTGGCGAGTCGATGACGATGACGTCCACGTGCTCCTGCAGGTCGCTCAGCAGGCGACCCATGGCCTGCGAACCCACGATCTCGCTCGGGTTCGGCGGCAGCGGGCCGGATGGCAGCACGACCAACCCGTCCTGCCAGACCTGCAGCGCGTCGGACAGCTCGACAGCGCGGGTCACGACGCTGGTCACGCCCACCGCCCCCTCGATGCCGAGGACCTTCGCGACGCTCGCGTGCCGGAGGTCGGCGTCGACGAGCGCGGTGCGCTCGCCGCTCTGGGCGAGGGCGATCGCCAGGTTGACGGCCGTGGTCGTCTTGCCCTCGCCCTCCGAGGCCGAGGTCACCATGATCACGCGCGGCGGGTTGTCCGGGTCGGCGAAGGTCACCCCCGTGCGGAGCGTGCGGTAGGTCTCCGCCACCGGGTCGTTGCCGAGCACCGCGAGCTGCGCGCCGCTGCGCAGGCGGCGGGGGACGACGCCGAGGACCGGGGCGTGCGTGGAGGCCTCGGTCTGCGCGCCCGTCTTGACGGAGCGGTCCAGCGACTCCAGCACCAGGGCGAGCACCAGGCCGGCTGCCAGCCCGAGAAGGATGCCCAGGACCAGGTTGTACCTGGTGCGCGGTGCGATCTGACGGCCCTTCGAGGCGGGGTCGATGACCTCGATGTTCACGCGCGACGTGGCCGCGCTGTCCCGTTGCAGCCCAGTGACGGTCGACTCGAGCGCCAGGGTGGTCGCATCGGCGATCGACCTCGCGCGCACCGGGTCGGTGTCGTCGACGTCGATCTCGAGGATGAGCTTCTGCGCCAGCACCTTGGCCGAGATGCGTCCCCTCAGGGCGTCCACCGACTCCGGGAGGTTGAGGGCCTCCTTCACCTTCTCGACCACGACGTGCGAGGACGTGAGCTGCGCGTAGCTCGGCAGCAGGTCGTTGGTCAGCAGGACGCTCTGCACGCTGCTCTGCACGTTGCCCGAGGTCGGGATGTTGACGAAGACCTGTGACTTCGACTCGTAGACGCGCTGCGTCTGGGAGTTGAGGGCGAGCGCACCCGCGACACCGGCGGCCAGGCACAGCAGCAGGGCCAGCAACCGTCGGCGGAGCAACTGCACGACACCCGCTGCGTCCATGGCGGCCAATCTAGCCGTCGCCAGGCCTACGACCACCTGAGACACTCGGCGGGGAAGGAGGCCTGCACTGATCACGTCACGTGCGGACTACAGGCACTACCTCGACAGGGATGCGCGCGCCCATGGGCTGGCCGGCGCTCGGCTGAGGGACCTGCCGACCCGGCCGGCCCTGCGCTTCCAGCGCCGGCTGCGACGCGCCGAGCTGCGCACCAACACGGCGCGGGGACCGCTCGGCCGGGCGATCGCTGCGCTGAGCCGGTACCGGGCCACCCGCTTCGGCCACCGACTGGGGTTCACCGTCCCCGTGAACACGACCGGGCCAGGCTTGTGCCTGGCCCATGTCGGGACGGTGGTCATCAATCGCAAGGCCCGCGTGGGCGCGGACTGCCGGATCCACGCCGGCACCAACTTCGGGGAAGGTCGCGGCGGTGCACCGGTTGTGGGCGACGGCTGCTACATCGGTCCGGGGGCTGCCCTGGTGGGTGGCATCGCGCTGGGGCCGGGGAGCGTGGTCGGCGCGAACGCCGTCGTGACCCACAGCTTCCCGGCCAACAGCGTGCTGGCCGGGGTACCGGCGAGGCTGCTGCGGACTAGCGACGCACCTTGGTCGTCGTCTTCGAGGTCGTCGTCGA
>Ga0070658_10000200_pt1 | contig 52651 bp, 47 predicted proteins | sample KBSC13metaG_FD_64664 | JGI IMG/M metagenome (GOLD analysis project Ga0070658, IMG submission 64664) | Corn rhizosphere microbial communities from Kellogg Biological Station, Michigan, USA - KBS C1-3 metaG | ecosystem: Host-associated > Plants > Roots > Rhizosphere > Soil ...
CTGAAGAACTGTTAATGTTTAATGAACCGCCGTATGCCGAACGGCACGTACGGTGGTGTGAGAGGACAGTAAGGGAAATAATCCCTTACTTCCTACTCGATTATAATATACCGCGGCTTATTGTCTATCTTTAAAATATAAGCAAAGCCGTTATGAAATCAACAACCGATAATCCGGGTGTATTTATCCCGCCACCCCTGTTTTATGTTATCGCGTTCCTGCTTTCACTACTATTACAAAAATTGATTCCCATAAACTCAGCCGTCTTCCATAGTACGGCTTTGAAGATAGCCGGCATAGTCATTGCCGGAATATCGCTGGTCTTTAGCGTTCCCGCATTGGTGCGGTTTGTCAAAACAAAAAATACGGTGGTGACGATCAGGCCAGCTAATTCCCTGCAGACGGCTGGTATTTATTCAATAACCCGGAATCCTATGTACCTTGGTTTACTGCTGCTTTACACCGGTTTAGCTTTGTTAACAGGTAATTGGTGGACACTTATAGTGATCCCTTTATTATGCCTTGCGGTTACCCAAAGAATAATAAAGCCAGAGGAACGGTACCTTTCCAGGGCTTTTGGCGAACCCTATCAATTGTACCGGGATAGCGTACGGAGATGGATATAATACCAGGTTCCAATTCGACCGAAGTTTAAACTTTTGACATGGAGAATTGATATGGCGATGGGTAAACCAATCGCTATTTTTGTTTATAAACCCACCCGTTATGAAAGCTCTATTCATCATAGTTTCCTGCCTGTTCGCTGTTTCGGCCTATTCCCAATCTCAGCAACCCTATATCCTCGAACACGAAAAGGACATCGCCAAAAATGAGCCGGGTACGCATAACGGCGGCGGCAGCACGGTGGGCTATAGTTTCTTCGCTAAGACGAACAACCTGAAAATGACTTTCCGCAAGCGGGTATTGCACCCGGGTTCGGCGATAGGTTATCATTTGCAAAAAGAAGATGAGGTTTATTATATCATCAGCGGAACGGGCGAAATGCGGATGAACGGCAAATCATTCCCGGTGGAGGCAGGCGACGCTATACTCACCAGGCCCGGCAGTTCGCATGGCTTAAAGCAAACGGGTAAGGATGATCTGGTGATCATTATAACGTACTGAACCATCTTGAAGTCGCAATTTGCGACCGCAAGATTTCATCATTAATAATATCTTTGGGTTAATGGCCAAACAGTTAAAAGCGGTTTTTATTCCCGATGAGGTGGTGGTCGATAAGATATACCAGATCAGGGATCAGAAAGTGATGCTCGACGAAGACCTGGCGGAATTGTATGGTATTGAGACCAAAAGGTTGAATGAGCAGGTGGCCCGTAACCCCGACCGGTTCCCGAAGGATTTTATGTTCAGGCTGACCGATGAAGAGTTCGCAAACTTGAAGTCGCAATTTGCGACCTCAAGTTGGGGAGGTCGACGGTCGCCGCCTTATGCGTTTACTGAACACGGCGTACTAATGCTGTCAAGTGTTTTAAATAGCAAGCAAGCCATACAGGTCAATATCCAGATCATGCGCATTTATGCCCGAATCCGGGAGTTGCTGATCACTCATAAGGACCTATTGTTATTGGTTGAGCAAGTTGAACGGAAACTCGTAAAACAGGATCAGAAAATAGAAACACTGTTTGCTTATCTCAATAAATTTCTCGAAAAGGAAGAGAAACCACGTAAGGCTATCGGTTATAAGAGTTACCCGCCGAAGGAATAACAGTTATGAAAGATATTGATCTTTACTTCCTTCAAAAAGACGAACCCGTCAAAAGCTGCATGTTGTTTATGCGGCATCATATCCTCAATTTCGACAGCAACATCACCGAAGCCTGGAAATACCGGATGCCGTTCTTTTGCTATAAGGGCAAGATGTTCTGTTATTTATGGGTGCATAAAACAAATGGTTTACCCTATATCGGCCTAGTGGAAGGGCGTAAGATCGATCATCCCGATCTGATCATCGAAAAGCGTTCGCGGATGAAAATAATGCTGCTTGATCCTAACGCTGATCTGCCATTGGAGACCATTAATGAGATATTGAACCGAGCACTTGAGTTTTACTGATAATGTTTAAAAACCTTATTGTTTGATATAGAGTGCACTTGTACGAAAAGTATCCGTGAAGTTTGAAGCTTTATATATATTAGTGTCTCGCCACAGTAATTGCAGTTTGCCATTTACACTGCTTACTTGGCCGTAGCCAGGATGTGCTGGCGGAGTGGCTGGGAATAAGAGCTGATTCCCATTTCTAACGTAATTGATGATTGATGAATCCGAGCCTGGCATATTCAATGACACCGTATGCGCCTGGTCGATCCAGCAAGTAGCGGTATCGTGCCATTTGTAAATAAGATTGCCGTTGGGCTGAAAAACAACAATTTCATTCGACATACATGGAAAATCAGACGCTAAATAAGTGTTATTATTTACCGATGAAGACGACAGAACCCAGGTTCCGGTAAGATCGAATTGAGGGGCTGTCTTGCTTTTCTTACAGCCTAAAGCCAGCGCTGCAACTGCGAGAATAAATAAGGTTCTTTTCATAATTGGGTTGTGCCAACAATAATAATAAAAACTTAGAAGTTTTGTGGGATGCATTTTGAAGTCGCAATTTGCGACCTCAAAATGGTTCTGTTTTAATTCATCACACCAGTCACACTCCAGAGCATCAAGTATCCTTCTTTGGCTTTCTTGAGTTTTATAGCTGCCAGGGTTTTATGCGGATCGATGTCTAATTTGAGCAGGTGAATATTATGGTGATCTTTTTCGGCCATGATATTCTTCTTATTCCATTTGGCCAGGTCCGTTGCGACATAACTGAGGTTCGGATATTTGTCAGAAACGTTATTGTAATAATCTGGTAACAGGTAGTTTTTCGCGACAGTTCCGTGCGTATATATGAATTCAAAAGTCAGTGAAGACGCGCCTTCCGAACTGGTTAACCCCAGGTAAATTGATTCATAATGTCCTTTCGGAATAGGGATCGTAAACTCTCCCGCGCCGGATACAAATCTTGCCTGGTTGTGCAGGCTGTCGGCATTATCGTAATGAAGTACGACCTCGGGATGCTGCGCATTTGCGGGAACAATAGGGTTATCCGGCAAAGCGTGCGCGCCTTTGTCGCCATTAAATTCCGCGGCTGAATGGGTAAGATAACCATCGCCATCGCCATTGCCGTCGATGCCTTTTGTCCACCCAATTAATTTATTGCCGGCGAGCGTAGTAACAGGCCGCGCATTCAGCAGGCCCAAAATATCGATCTGAACTGTTCGTTTTTCTTGCCACGCAAAGCAGCAAAGCATCAATAATAATATTACAGGTAATTTAAACTGCATAAGTTGGTGAGGGTATCGCTTTTATAGGGTGGAAAATTTAGTGTTTAACGCCTGTCAATGAGGAGGTCATGAGATATTCCATCATCGACAGGCTTTGTAAATGTAAAAATTAAACAAGAAATGGCGATTTGAAAATTCATTGAAGTGGGAGCAAAATGGGCTGAATGACTGTTGAAAACTTTTTGGTGGGAAAAAAGGGGAAATAGTGGGAAAAATGGAAAAAGTAATTTACTTTTACTCTACAATATTGCCGTAGAGTAATCATATGTCCCATTTTTTAGGTGAGTTTGAATGTAAGCTGGATGTCAAGAATAGGTTGATGATCCCGTCTGCGCTTAAAAAACAGCTCCCTGATGCTGATAAAGAGGGACTTGTGATCAACCGGGGTTTCGAAAAACACCTGGTGATCTACACCCGAAAAGAATGGAATAAGATCGTTGACGACCTCAGCAAGCTTAACGGATACGAGAAAAAAACAAGGGAATTTATAAGATATTTTACCCGTGGCGCCTCCGAGCTATCATTGGACGGGTCGGGGCGTGTGCTTTTCCCAAAGGCGCTGATGGAATATGCCGGTATTAAAACCGATGTGGTATTAGCCTGCCAATTCAATAAAATAGAAGTTTGGGCGCAGGATGCTTATGATGCGCAGATAGATAACGAACCGGAGAATTTTGCGCGACTCGCCGAAGAGGTGATGGGCGGAGCCGGGAGGAGGACTGCCGATGAGTAGTTACCACACCCCGGTGATGCTGAAGGAATGTTTAGAGGGGTTGAATATCCGGCCTGATGGTACCTATGTCGACGTAACTTTTGGAGGTGGCGGTCATTCGAGAGCAATCCTGGATAAACTGGGTAAAAACGGCCGCCTGCTGGCATTTGACCAGGATGCTGATTCACAACAAAATATCATCGACGACGACCGCTTCGAGTTTATAGACCAGAACTTCCGGTACCTCAAAAACTTTTGCCGTTTGCACAATGCCATCCCGGTTAACGGGATATTGGCCGATCTGGGCGTTTCATCCTATCAGTTCGACCGGGCAGAACGTGGTTTCTCCATTCGCTTTGATGCCGAATTGGATATGCGCATGAACCAATCCGGTTCGCTGACCGCTAAGGAGGTTATCAATACTTACAGCGAGGCCGGCCTGCACCGCATCTTCGGCATTTACGGCGAGATACAAAATGCCAAATCGTTGGCCAGGACCATCGTTACGGCCCGGCTCAATGCGAAGATCAATACCGTTGCCGATCTGAAGAATGTAATTGCCGGGTTGATCCCAAGAGGCAAAGAGAATAAATACCTGGCGCAGGTTTTCCAGGCTTTGCGCATCGAGGTGAACCAGGAACTGGAGGCGTTGAAGGATTTTTTGATACAATCAGCGGAAGTACTGGTAGCGGGTGGCCGTTTGGTGGTGATGTCATACCATTCGCTCGAAGACCGGCTGGTAAAGAATTTCATCGCCAAAGGCAAATTCAGCGGGGAAGTGGAGAAGGATTTTTATGGGAATGATCAGAAGCCTTTTGATGCGGTAAGCCGGGGTGCTATAACGGCATCGGAAGACGAGATAAAACAAAATAACAGGGCGCGCAGTGCTAAACTAAGGATAGCTGTAAAGAAATGACGAATCGTTTACGTGCAGAAATTCAGGAAGAAGAAGTTGAGAAAGAGCTGATCGTTGAGGAAAAACAACCTGCAAAGGAGATTTCCGAAAGCGCACTTTGGCAGCTTTTTAAAAGGAACTTCAACTCGGAGAAGGCTACCAGTGCGTTGCCGTTTGTCCTGTTCCTGGTATTCCTGGGTATGCTCTATATCGGGAACATGCACCTGGCCGAAAAGAATATCCGCGATATCGATAAAGTTGGTAAGGAGGTGAAAGAGCTGAGCTGGGATTATAAAACATCCAAAGCCGACCTGGCCTTCAAAAGCACATTGTCGGAAGTTGCCAAACGTGCCGACACGCTGGGTGTAAAGGAATCGATAGCGCCGCCGCAAAAGTTGAAGGAGGTGAAGGATGAGCATTAGGACCAACATACTGCTGCGGGTTTACCTGGCTTTTGGCCTTATCCTATTATTTGCCGGGGCGGTTGTGGTTCAGCTTTGCCGGGTGCAGTTTGTGCAGGGCGCCAAATGGAAAGCCATGTCAAAGGCTATGTCGACCGAGTACCAGAACGTTGAGGCCGCGCGCGGAAACATTTTCGCGAATGACGGCAGCATGCTGGCCACATCCGTGCCGGAGTATGAGCTGCACATGGATATGCTGGCCGGCGGTATAGCGGACGATAAGGTATTTTATGAAAAAGTGGATTCGCTGGCTTACAGTTTGTCGCATTATTTTCGGGACAAGTCGGCACGTGACTATGTGCGGATGCTGCGTGAAGCCCGCCGTGATAGCGACCGGTATCAATTGATCAGGCGCAAAGTAAGCTACCAGGAACTGAAGGAAGTGCGCAAGTTCCCGATTTTCAACATGGGTAAATATAAGGGCGGGCTCATCGTCATCGAGCAAAACAAACGTATCCTGCCTTACCACGACCTGGCATCGCGTACTATCGGCTATATGAATGAAAATGCATCCAATTCTGCGGGCAAAGGAGTTGCCGTGGGGTTGGAAGGTGCTTATGCCGATTATATCAACGGTGAGAACGGCAAGCGCCTGATGCAGCGTATAGCGGGCGGCGTTTGGATGCCTGTTAACAACGGGCAGGAAGAGATCGCGCCAAAAGAAGGCGCCGATATTATTTCGACCATAGACGTGAACCTGCAGGATGTGGCCCAGGCCGCACTCAAAAAGGAAATGCTGACGAGCCAGGCCGAACATGGCTGCGTGGTTTTGATGGAAGTGGCTACGGGGCAAGTGAGGGCCATTGCCAATTTCACCAGGACCAAAGATGGCGATTACCTGGAAAAATTGAATTATGCCATCAGTGATGCGGCTGAGCCGGGCTCGACGTTTAAGCTGGCTACTTATATGACCTTGCTGGAACAGCATAAAATTGACACCAGTACCAAAATCAATGTGGACGGCGGAAAGATGCACGTAATACCGGGGAATGAAAAATATACGGTTACCGATGCCGAGCTGGACAGGTTCCATGTGATCTCGGCAAAGGTGGCATTTGAAGAATCATCCAACGTGGCTGCCGCGAAGTTTGTGTATGATCATTATAAAGACGATCCCAGTGAATTTACCGACGCGCTTTACAGTTACCACCTAAACGAGCCGCTTGACTTGCAAATACCCGGCGAGGGCAGGCCGCTGATCAAAACGCCAAAGTCAAAAAGCTGGAGCAAGCTAACCCTCCCCCAAATGGCCTATGGTTACGAGGAAAAATTGACGCCGCTGCAAATGCTCACCTTCTACAACGCGGTAGCCAATAACGGCAAAATGATAGCGCCGATTTTTGTGAAAGAGATACGCCGGCTGAACAATACGGTAGAGCAATTCCAGGCGAGAACGATCAATGAAAAAATTTGCTCGGACGCAACGCTGAACCTGGTTAAGGGCCTGCTGGAGGGTGTGGTGCAGGAAGGAACGGGTAAAACCTATATCAAGAACCCATTATATACTGTAGCCGGCAAAACGGGTACAGCGCAAATAGCCAATGGCAAACACGGTTATGGTGAGACCAAAAAGCACCAGGCTTCCTTCTGCGGTTATTTTCCTGCTGATCGGCCAAAATACTCGATGATCGTAGTGATCAACGACCCTAAGGGCGAATATTTAGCCGCAAAGATCGCCGGGCCGGTATTCCGGGCCATTGCCGATCGTGTGTACGCCAGCGACCTGGAGATGAACCAAAGCCAGCCGATGCATTATGTTGGTAATACCGAATTACCCAAAGCAAAACTGGGTAATCGCAAAGCGGTACAGGAAGTGTTCAGCAAGTTGAATATTAAACCGCTTTATGCTTCCAATACAGCAAGTGTGGATACCAGCGGTGGCGTAGCGCCGGAAGAAATAAGATCGGCGAAAGGCGCGGTGCCGGATGTTACAGGCATGGGGCTGAGTGATGCACTATATGTACTGGGAAATGCGGGCTATAAAGTAGTGGCGCGCGGAAGCGGCGCAGTGGTCAAACAATCGGTTACCGGCGGCAGCCTCATACCTAAAGGATCAAAAATAACGATAGAACTGCAATGAAGTATTTGAGCGATATATTGAACGGGTTGGCTTTTACCGAGCTTCAGGGCAGCGCTGACATGGAGATCAGCGCTATTGTTTTTGATTCGCGCAAAGTGGTGCCCGGCTGCTTGTTCGTAGCGGTTCGCGGAACGTTGTCCGACGGGCACGACTACATCGAGCAGGCAATGGCGCAGGGCGCAGCGGCTGTAATTTGCCAGGATCTGCCCGCCCACGTGACCGGAGAGGTGGACTTTTTTATGGTCGCCAATTCGGCGGTAGCGCTGGGTATCGTGGCTGATAATTTTTACGATAACCCGTCATCTAAGCTGAAACTGGTGGGCGTAACCGGAACCAATGGAAAAACTACCATCGCAACTTTACTTTACAAGTTATTTCGCGATCTCGGCTATAAATGCGGCTTGTTATCGACGGTGGAAAACCAGATCAACGGCCAGTTGGTAGCTGCAACACATACTACACCCGACCCGGTAGCGCTGAATATGTTGCTGGACGAGATGGTATCCAAGGGTTGCGACTACTGCTTTATGGAAGTAAGTTCGCACGCAGTGGTGCAGCACCGCATCGAAGGGCTGAAGTTCGCTGGTGCTATATTCTCAAATCTCACGCACGATCACCTGGATTATCATAAAACCTTTGCCAATTACCGGGATGCTAAGAAGGCATTCTTCGATGGCCTGGCTAAAAACGCGTTCGCGCTAAGCAATGCTGACGATAAAAACGGCATGGTGATGCTCCAAAATACTGCTGCGCATAAAAAGACTTACGGCCTGAAGAATATGGCCGATTACCGTGCCAGGATCATCGAAAACCAGTTCAGCGGTTTGCTGCTGAATATTGATGGCGAGGAAGTATGGTTCAGGCTGGTGGGTAAATTCAATGCCTATAATTTACTGGCGGTGTATGCTGCTGCCATGCTGCTAGACCAGGATAAATCCAAAGTACTGACCAGCCTGAGCAGGCTCTCGGGTGCCGAAGGCAGGTTTGATTACATCGTTGCACCAAATAAGATCATCGGCATAGTAGACTATGCGCACACGCCGGATGCAGTTCAAAATGTTTTGAGCACCATTCATGATGTGCGCAAGGGCAAAGAAAGAGTGATCACGGTAATCGGCTGCGGCGGCGACAGGGATAAAACCAAGCGCCCTATTATGGCTAAAGTGGCCTGCGAGTGGAGCGATATGGTGATCCTGACTTCGGATAACCCCCGCTCGGAAGATCCTGCACAGATCATTAAGGATATGGAAGAAGGGATTGATCCTGCATTCAAAAGGCGCACGATGAGCATTTTGGACAGGCGCGAGGCTATAAAAGTAGCCGTGAACCTGGCACAGCCGGGCGACATTGTGCTGGTGGCCGGAAAAGGTCACGAGAAATACCAGGAAATAAAGGGAGTGCGAAATCACTTTGACGATAAAGAAGAATTAGAAGCCATTTTTAACCAGTAACGGATGCTTTACTACTTATTCACATATTTAGAAAAGAACTACAGCATACCCGGAGCCGGGGTGTTCCAGTATATAACATTCCGTATGGCGATGGCTGTGATCACCTCGTTGATCGTTACTACGGTTTACGGACGGAGGCTGATCGATTACCTGCGCTTTAAGCAGGTAGGCGAAACCGTGCGCAACCTGGGTTTGGAAGGTCAGATGCAAAAGGCCGGTACGCCAACGATGGGTGGTATCATCATCATTCTGGGTATCGTGATCCCAACGCTTTTATTTGCCAAACTCGGTAATGTTTACGTGATACTCATGCTGGTTACTACCCTTTGGTTGGGGACCATAGGTTTCATTGATGATTATATCAAAGTATTTAAGAAAAATAAAGAAGGGTTAGCTGGAAAGTTCAAGATCATCGGGCAGGTTGGCCTGGCGGTTATTATCGGGCTGACGATGTACACCAATAAGAATATCCTGATCAGCCAGGAGGTAAAACCGCCGATCGTCTTAGATGCGCCGGTTGAGTTCCATATGAAGAACGGCAAACCGGTTTACACGCAAAAAGTACAGTCGACCAAAACAACCATACCGTTTTATAAAAACAACGAGTACGATTATTCAAAAGTGCTTACTGTTTTTGGCAAAAGTTTTGAAAAATACGGCCTGATCGTGTTCATGTTTTTCGTCATCGTCATCATCACCTTCATATCCAATGGCGCCAATATTACAGACGGTATCGACGGCCTGGCTACCGGTACCTCGGCTATCATTGGGGTCACACTGGCCGTGCTGGCCTATGTATCCAGTAACACGATAATAGCAGATTACCTGAATATCATGTATATCCCCGATTCTGAAGAGATGGTGGTTTTCGCGGGTGCGTTCGTGGGGGCATGCGTTGGCTTCCTGTGGTATAATTCATACCCGGCACAGGTGTTCATGGGCGACACGGGCAGTTTGGCCATAGGCGGTATCATCGCTGTTTTCGCTATCATGATCCGTAAGGAACTGTTGCTGCCGATACTCTGCGGCGTTTTCGTGGTGGAGAATATATCGGTGATCATGCAGGTATCATGGTTCAAATTTACCAAGAAAAGATACGGGGAAGGCCGCAGGATATTCCTGATGGCGCCATTGCATCACCATTACCAGAAGAAGGGCTTTCATGAATCGAAGATCGTAACACGGTTCTGGATCATCGGCATTTTGCTGGCCATAGTGACGATAATAACCCTGAAGCTGAGGTAAAACCCCCTAACCCCCTAAAGGGGGAATAATAAAGGGAATAAAAATTAATGAACGAAAACAAAAACATATCCACTCAAAAACTCCCCCTTCAGGGGGCTGGGGGGCGATTGGTGGTGCTCGGTGCAGGCGAAAGCGGCGCGGGAGCGGCATACCTTGCTCAGCAGCAGGGCTACGAGGTCTTTGTCTCCGACTTTGGGCCGATAGCCGATCATTATAAGAAGCAATTGGAGGATTGGGGTATCCCCTTTGAAGAAAAGCAGCATACCGAGGATGAGATATTAAACGCAGCGGAAGTGGTGAAAAGCCCGGGCATACCTGAAAAGGCGCCGATTGTAAAGAAACTGAAGGAAAAAGGTATACCGGTAATATCAGAAATAGAATTTGCGGGCAGGTATACCAATGCCAATATCATTGGTATTACGGGTTCAAACGGGAAAACCACCACGACCAGTTTAACGCATTTCATACTAAAAAACGCGGGCTTGAATGTGGGATTGGCCGGTAATATCGGCAAAAGCTTTGCCTACCAGGTGGCTACAGAAAAGTTTGATCACTATGTGCTTGAACTCAGCAGCTTTATGCTGGATGACATGTTCAAATTCAGGGTGAATATCGCGGTGCTGCTCAATATCACGCCCGATCACCTGGACCGGTACGATTACAAATTTGAGAACTACGCGGCATCGAAATTCCGCGTCACCCAAAATCAAACGGCTTCGGATTACTTCATTTATTGTGAAGACGACCCGGAAACGATGAAGATGATGGAAGGGCGGAAGATGGAAGCACAAACTTTACCATTTTCTATTAAAAAAAAACTTACAACGGGAGCATATCTCGACCAGGACAATATCATTATAAACACAACTAAAGAACATTTTCAAATGTCGATCAACGATCTGGCCCTGCAGGGCAAACACAACATTTACAACTCTATGGCATCGGGTATCGTCGCGAAAGTGCTCGAACTCCGAAACGAGGTCATACGCGAAAGTATGGGCGGCTTCCGGAATATCGAGCATCGCCTGGAGTTTGTAGCCAAAATATCGGGCATCAGCTTTATCAATGATTCCAAAGCTACCAATGTGAATTCCACATGGTACGCTTTAGAAAGTATGACGACGGAAGTAGTGCTTATTTTGGGCGGAGTTGACAAGGGTAATGATTACAGTATGCTTAAGGACCTGGTAAAGCATAAGGTAAAAGCCATTGTGTGTTTAGGCAAGGACAACCGCCGCATACACGATGCATTTGAGGATGATGTTGAAGTTATTGTAAATACATTTTCGGCACAGGAAGCCGCGCAGGTGGCTTATCACCTGGCTAAGAAGGGCGATACCGTATTGTTATCACCAGCCTGCGCAAGTTTTGATTTGTTTAAGAATTATGAAGACAGAGGGCAGCAGTTTAAGCAGGCGGTAAAAGAGTTGTAATGTTGGAAAGTTGAAAGGTTGTAATGTTGAAAATATTCAATGACTAATGACCAATGCCCAATGACAAATAAATCGGTGAAATCATAAAATAATCGGTGTAATCGGACATGATGAACAGGATATTAGATAATACAAAAGGCGACCGTTGGATATGGCTTATCGTCATATTGCTCTCGGCCATTTCGCTGCTGGCGGTATACAGTTCGACGGGGACGCTGGCGTACAAGCGCGGCGTGGGCGTCGAATCAATCTTGATGAAACACCTGGCGATGGTGATAGGCGGTATCGTGTTGATGTATATTTCGCATAAGCTGGATTACCGGTATTACGCCGGCATATCTAAATTATTGATGGTAATAACTATCCCGTTGTTACTTTATACTTTGGCATTCGGTTCTCATATCAACAACGCGAGCCGCTGGATACCTATTCCGGGCACGGGTTTAAGTTTTCAAACTTCCGACTTAGCGAAGCTGGCCCTGATCACCTACCTGGCGCGGACGCTATCGCGCAAGCAGGAAACCATCAAGAATGTAAAAGAATCGTTCGCACCGATCATGGGTGCCGTATGCGTGGTTTTTGCTTTGATCGCATGGGCCAATATGTCCACCGCTTTGATGCTGTTCGGAGTTAGCATTTTACTGCTGATCATGGGCCGTATCAGCATCAAACAGATCGGCATCACCTGTCTTGCAGGAATTTTGGTTGTCGCGGGTATCATGTTCCTGGGCCCCCGCAGGCACCTGTATATGACCCGTATCAATACGTTTATGCACCCGGAAAAGGTCGACCCGGATAAAGCCTTCCAGGCCAACCATGCCAAGATAGCCATTGCAAATGGCGGCATATTGGGAAGGGGACCAGGTAACAGCGTGGAACGTAATTACCTGCCCGAGTCCTACTCGGATGAGATATACGCCATCATTGTTGAAGAATATGGTTTGTTGGGCGGTATTGCGTTGATAGGGTTGTACCTTTTCTTGTTATATCGATGCATCAAGATCGTAACAAAAGCTCCGAAAGCATTTGGAGCTTTGCTGGCGGCGGGATTGAGTTTTAGTTTGACGATACAGGCTTTCGCTAATATGGCCGTGGCCGTGGGGCTGGGCCCTGTTACGGGTGTGCCTTTACCTTTAGTGAGCATGGGGGGCACGTCGATATTGTTTACAAGTATGGCCTTCGGTATCATCCTGTCGGTGAGCCGGGATATCGATGAGCCGAAGAAGGTTGTAGTTGGTGAAATACGTGAAGTAGCGTTAACATGATGTGCAAATGTGCAGTTATGCGGATGTGCAGATGAATCGGTGGAATCATATAAATATAATAAGAATCGGTGTAATCTGTAAATATATAATCGGTGAAATCAAAATAATATAATCGGTGGAATCAGGTAAAGGCAAACGGATAATTATAAGCGGTGGCGGCACCGGCGGGCATGTTTTCCCGGCAATTGCTATTGCTAATGCGCTTAAGAAAATAGACCCATCAACCGAGATATTATTCGTTGGTGCGCTTGGGCGACTGGAAATGGAAAAAGTGCCGGCTGCGGGGTATAAGATCATAGGGCTGGATATCAAAGGCATACAACGAGGATCGATATGGAAAAATTTATTACTTCCATTCAAGTTACTCAGCAGCATACGCAAGGCAAGAAAGATCATTAAGGAATTTAAACCTGATGCGGCGGTAGGTGTTGGTGGCTATGCTTCAGGGCCGTTGTTATACGCCGCATCCAAAAAGAATGTGCCTTACCTGATACAGGAGCAGAATTCGTTTGCCGGAATTACCAACAAAAGGTTAGGCAAAAGGGCTAAAAAGATATGTGTGGCTTTTGATGGGATGGACGAGTTTTTTCCGAAGGATAAGATCGTGAAAACGGGTAACCCGGTTCGAAGGGAATCAGTCGACATCAAAGGTAAGCGCGAGGAAGCTTTTAAGGAATTCAACCTGTCGCCGGATAAGAAAACAATACTGGTAATAGGCGGAAGCCTGGGTGCGAGGACACTGAACGATTGTATGATAACCGACCTTGATAAGGTGATAGCGGCCGATGTGCAATTGATATGGCAAACGGGTAAGTATTATTATGATGATACAAACCGGTTACTCGGGGCAAATTATCACCCAAACGTTCGCATTATGGCTTTTATGAATAGGATGGACCTGGGTTATGCCGCGGCGGATATCATTATTTCAAGAGCCGGCGCCGGCACGATAGCTGAATTATGTATTGTAGGTAAGCCAGTAATACTGGTACCCTCACCAAACGTGGCGGAAGATCATCAAACCAAAAATGCCAAGAACCTGGTACAGGATAATGCCTGCGAATACATTGCCGACAGGAAAGCGAACAGGAAACTGGTAGATGCGGCCATAGTACTTTTAAATGACGAGAAAAGAAGAAAGATATTGAGCGACAACATAAGTAAGCTGGCTTTGCCAAATGCCGACGAAGTGATCGCTAAACAGGTATTTGAGATAGCTAAATAAAGAGGTCAGAGATCGGAGGTCAGAGATTGGGATTCCGATAGCCAAATGACTTAATGACCAAATGACACAATGACAAAAGAGAAAAATCGGTGAAATCAAATATTAAATCGGTGTAATCAACAAAAAAATGACACTCGAAGACATCAAAAGGGTTTATTTAATAGGCATAGGGGGCATCGGCATGAGCGGCCTGGCCCGTTACTTTGCCCATTTGGGATGTATTGTTTGCGGTTATGATAAGACGGCCACCGAACTAACCGATCAGCTTCACAACGAAGGGATACGCGTGATATTTGATGACCGGGAGGACTGGATACCGATGAGTTTCCAGACGCCGGATGAATACACATTAATAATCTACACACCGGCGATACCGAGGGAATCAGTAATTTATAATTACTTTAAAAATAAGGGCTTCGAGCTTTTTAAGCGCTCGCAGGTGCTAGGGCTGATAAGCAGAACGAAGTTCACGATAGCGGTTGCCGGGACGCATGGGAAGACGACGACCTCGTGCATGATCGCGCATATCCTGAAGGATTCGGGCAAGGATTGTTCGGCGTTCCTGGGGGGTATCACAACCAACTACAATACCAATGTGCTGTACGGGAAAAATGATATCGTAGTTGTAGAAGCGGACGAGTATGACAGGTCGTTTCTCACCTTATACCCTGATATAGCGGTGATCACATCCATGGATGCCGATCACCTGGATATTTATGGCAACCATGATCAACTGATCGATTCGTTCAGGCAGTTTGCCTCACAGATCAAAGGGGGCGGAACGCTTATCTTCCACGAGGACCTGCCGCTAATGAACGGGATCACTTACAGTGCGCAGGGGCCGGCCGATGTGAAGGCGCAAAATATTACCATTAAAGACGGATATTTTTATTTCGATTTTAAAAACGGCGATATAGCCATTCCCAATATTAAGCTGGGTATACCTGGCCTCCACAACGTTGAAAATGCCACGGCAGCTGTGGAGGTAGCGCTTAGGGTGGGTGTCGATCCGCAATTGATCAAAAAAGCGCTGGGCTCTTTTTTAGGGGTAAAGCGCCGTTTTGAATACATTGTAAATGACAAGGACCATATCTACATAGACGATTACGCCCATCACCCCGAAGAACTGCGGGCCGCTATTACATCGGTCAAAAAATTGTATCCCAACAAAAAACTCACAACAATTTTTCAGCCGCATTTATATACCCGAACCCGTGATTTTGCTGATGGTTTTGCCGAGGTACTCGACATGAGCGACGAACTCATTATGCTGGATATTTACCCGGCCCGCGAGCTGCCAATTGAAGGCGTGAGCGCGGACATGATACTGGAAAGAATGAAATTGTGGAATAAGCGCAAATGTGGAAAACAAGAAGTGCTGGAGTTGGTGCAAAGTGAAAATCCTGAGCTACTTTTAACGGTAGGTGCGGGTGATATCGATCAGTTGGTACAACCCCTGAAAAACGTTTTGGAACATGTTTAAGAAACGCATCTGGAGGCATATTTTAACCGGTTTAATCTGGACTGTAAGTCTGGGTGGCCTGGTTGTGCTGATGAGTTTCATCGAGTTTAAAAAGGCCCGCGTGTTTTGCAAGGAAGTGAAGGTATACATTCCCGGCAGCCAGAATTTTATCGATAAGGAAGAGGTAGATAACATTTTAAGGATACATAAGCACCAGCTGGTTGGCCGCAACATGGAAAGTATCAACCTGCATAATCTGGAGAACAGGCTGCGGGCAAATCCTTTCATCGAGTCGGCAATGGTGTATGCGGATATGGATGGTGTTATCCGTGTAGAGATCAGCCAGCGGCAGCCGGTATTACGGATCATGAACCAGTTCGATCAGAATTATTATATCGATCAGCATGGATTGAAAATTCCTTTATCGCCCAACTTCACCGCGAAGGTGCTTGCCGCGAACGGATACATCGAGGAGGTTTTTGGCAATAAAGTGGATACGCTCCACACCGATCTCGCAAGGCAGATATTTAAAACGGCTGATTTTATCAACAGGGATTCGCTATGGAGTGCGCAGATCGCGCAGATATATATCGACCAGGATCACCAGATCGAACTGATACCAAGAGTAGGTAATAACCGCATTATGCTGGGCAATGCCGATTCGCTGGAATCAAAATTTGCCAACCTGCTGGTATTTTATAAAAAGGCCATGCCGCAGGTAGGCTGGGACAGGTACAAAACCATTAACATTAAATATGCAAACCAGGTGGTGGGTGTAAAGAGCGATAATTTTAAGAAGGATTCGCTCAAAGCAGTTGCCAGGGAGGATTCTATCAAATTAACCAAAGACACTTCACAAACACAGAATTAATATGGACAAAAGTTCGACTCAGGAAAAAAGTTCGCCAATTGTGGTGGGATTGGACATAGGCACCACAAAGATATGCGCCATTGTTGGCCGCCGCAGTAAAAACGGCAAGATCGAAGTATTGGGCACAGGCAAAGCCGAATCGGCGGGCGTAACGCGCGGTATGGTTTCCAATATCGATAAAACCGTGCAGGGTATCATACAGGCCATTGACGTCGCGGGGTCGCAATCCAATGTCGATATCAAGGTTGTCAATGTCGGCATAGCGGGGCAGCACATCAAGAGCTTGCAGCACCGTGGTTTAATTACCCGCCGCGACCTGCAATACGAGATCAGCAGGAAAGATATCGATAAGTTGGTGGAAGATATGTACAACCTGGTGATGCCGCCGGGAGAGGAGATCATCCACGTTTTGCCGCAGGAATTTACGGTGGATAACGAGCCGGGAATTAAAGATCCTATTGGCATGGCGGGCGTACGTTTGGAAGCAAACTTCCACATTATATCCGGCCAGGTTACCGCCATCAAAAATATTGTGAAGTGTGTGAATAAAGCCGGGCTGGAGAGCCAGGAATTGATATTGGAGCCCTTGGCTTCATCTGAATCGGTATTGAGCGATGAGGAGAAAGAGGCTGGTGTAGTGCTGGTGGATATAGGCGGCGGTACAACCGATGTGGCTATCTTCCACGAAGGTATTATCCGCCATACCGCCGTTATCCCTTTCGGCGGTAACAGCGTGACCGAAGACATCCGCGAAGGCTGTTCGGTAATGCGCAACATCGCGGAGCAACTGAAAGTAAGGTTCGGTTCAGCATTGGCTGAAGAGAATAAAGAAAACGAGATCGTATGTGTTCCGGGTCTGCGTGGGCGTGAACCTAAGGAGATATCGGTGAAGAACCTTGCTTACGTGATCCAGGCAAGGATGGAAGAGATCGTGGAGCATGTTTACTACGAGATCAAATCATCGGGATACGAGAAAAAATTGATCGCGGGCATCGTGATCACCGGTGGCGGCGCGCAATTGAAGCATTTGCCGCAGCTGGTTGAGTATGTAACGGGCCTGGATTGCCGCGTGGGTTACCCGAACGAGCATCTGGCTAAAAATGAAGTGTTGCCAAAACCGGTTTACGAGGAATTACAAAGCCCGACGTTCGCTACGGGTATTGGTTTGTTGATCAAAGGCATCCAAAAAATGGAGTACAATGAACTGCCGGTGAGCTCGGAAGTAAAAACGGAAAAAGTCAAATACGCTGAAGATAAACGCTTTGGTTTGTTTGGGAAATTGCTGGAAACAGGCAAGAAATTCATCAAGGATGATATTAAGGACGAGGACTTTTTAAAGTAATTATTCACAATTAAGGACTTTTCCACAATATTGACAATTGTGGAAAAACATTGTTGAAAAAGTAATAATATTACAGATAGGTTAAATCAATTATAGGTCATTCACATTTAACTGGAAATTAGGAATATGCAGTTTGAGATGTTAAAAGAAAAGTCATCCATCATCAAGGTAATTGGTGTTGGCGGCGGCGGCGGCAACGCGGTGAACCATATGTACAAGCAGGGTATCACGGGTGTTGACTTCATCATTTGTAATACTGATGCGCAGGCTTTGGAGCTGAGCCCTATACCTAATAAAGTACAGTTGGGGGCCAGTTTGACCGAAGGAATGGGCGCGGGCTCGATACCTGAAGTAGGTAAGAATTCGGCTATCGAAAATATCGACGATATCAAACTGATGCTGGGTTCCAATACCCGGATGCTGTTCATTACAGCTGGCCTGGGTGGTGGTACCGGTACCGGCGCCAGCCCGATCATAGCCAAGGCAGCCCGTGAGATGGATATCCTAACCGTTGGTATCGTAACTACACCGTTCGGATTCGAAGGCAAGCGCCGTAAGATGCAGGCTGAGGAAGGCTTGGAAGAACTGAAAAAATATGTCGACTCGTTTTTGGTGATATCTAACGACAGGCTGCGCCAGGTATTTGGTAACTTGACGTTAGGATCGGCATTCGCGCAGGCGGATAATATATTAACCACGGCTGCTAAAGGCATCGCCGAGATCATCACCTTGCCGGGTTATATCAACGTTGACTTTAAGGATGTGCGCACAGTAATGAAAGACAGCGGCGTATCCATCATGGGCAGCGCCATAGCGGAAGGTGAGAACCGGGCGTTGAAAGCGGTGGAGGGTGCATTACTGTCGCCGCTATTGAAGGATAACGAGATAGAAGGCGCGAGATACATCTTATTAAATATCAGTTCGGGCGATAAAGAGGTAACGATGGACGAGGTGAGTGTGATCACCGACTTTATACAGGAAGAAGCCGGTTTGGCCGCTGACCTGATATGGGGTAACTGCCGCGACGAAGCTTTGGGTGATAATCTTTCGGTAACCATTATTGCTACCGGTTTCCAAACCCGCGACGAGCGTGAAAAGGAGCTGAATAACAAGAAAGTTGTTTCCATGCTGATGCCTGAGAGCAACAACCTGGTAAAGCCAGTGGTGAACGAGTTTATCAACCCGGTAAAGCCGGCTGAGAACTCGGGCGATCTTTATATCAAGGGAAAAGAAGAGCAGAAGCAAACCGGTTTGTTTGACTTGTTTGGCGCTAAGGAAGAAACATCTGAAGCCATCAAATATAACCTTGCCGAGGAAGAGCCGGCGGCAAGTACGGAAACCGAGATAACCGGAGAGCTTACTTTCAAGATCGATGATACGGTGATGGATTTTGAGCCGGTTAAGGAAGTTATGCCGGAACCCGAACCAGAACCCGAGCCGGTAGTTGGCGCGGATGACCATAAGACGGACGAATCGATAGAAGAGCAGCTGCGTAAATCGCGCGAACGTATTATGCGACTGAAGGACCTGAGTATGAAGTTGCGTAACGGTAACATACAAGAGCTGGAAAATGTGCCTGCTTACAAACGCAAGGAGATCGCTTTGCAGCAAACACCTCCATCAGACGAGAGCCAGGTATCCAAATTTTCGCTGTTGCAGGACGAGGAAGGAAATATCGAGATCAAGAATAACAATTCTTTCCTGCACGATAATGTAGATTGAGTTCATAGTTCATAGTTCATAGTCCATGGATCATAGTTCATAGTCCATGGATCATAGTTCATAGTCCATGGATCATAGTTCATAGCATATATGCATTTAGGAGAGGCACTTTAACTAGTGTCTCTTTTGTTTTGTTTGAAACGCTATCGGCTATGAACTATCAACAATTTGCCATGAACTAAACCGTTATAACCTATTATAAAAAGTTATAAGCCTTGGATGACGTCAGTTTTACGGCTATATTTGTATATTAATTAATTATTAAGAGAAAGCGCTTTGGATCTGTTTGATAAGATATCGAAAACAATGGGCGGGCCGCTGGGCCAGCATCAAAAATGGTCGCACGGGTATTTTTCATACCCTAAACTGGAAGGCGAAATAGGCCCTCATATGCAATTTAACGGCAAAGAACATTTGGTTTGGAGCCTGAACAATTACCTCGGGCTTGCCAACCATCCCGAAGTAAGGGAAGCGGATGCGAAGGCTGCTGCCGATTTCGGTATGGCTTACCCGATGGGTGCGCGGATGATGTCGGGTAACTCTAAACATCATGAAGAATTAGAGAACGACCTGGCTGCATTTGTAGGTAAGGATGATGCTTACCTGCTCAACTATGGTTACCAGGGCATGGTGTCGATCATCGATACTTTGGTTGACCGCAATGACGTGATCGTTTACGACGCCGAGTCACATGCCTGTATTATCGATGGCTTGCGTTTGCACATGGGTAAGCGCTTTGTTTACCAGCACAATGACATGAAAAGCTGCGAAAAGCAGTTGGAACGCGCGACCCGCTGGGCCGAGCAAACAGGCGGCGGAATATTGCTGATCACCGAAGGTGTTTTTGGTATGTCGGGAGCGCAGGGCAAGCTGAAAGAAGTCGTTGAACTAAAAAAGAAATTCAATTTCCGCTTATTGGTGGATGATGCGCATGGTTTTGGTACGATGGGCAAAACCGGGGCCGGCACGCACGAAGCGCAGGATTGCATTGATGGCGTAGACGTTTACTTCGGAACTTTTGCCAAATCGATGGCGGGCATCGGCGCGTTTGTTGCCGGCGATAAGGATGTTGTCGATTACCTGCGCTACAATATGCGGTCGCAGATATTCGCGAAGGCCTTGCCAATGCCGATGGTATTGGGGCTCAAAAAAAGATTTGAACTTTTGAAGACGAAGCCGGAATTGCGCGAGAAATTGTGGGAAATATCCAATGCCTTGCAGAAGGGTTTAATAGCGCGTGGTTTTGATATCGGTGTAACCAATACGATGGTAACCCCTGTATTCCTGAAGGGCGACCTTTATGAAGCCACCACGCTTACGCGCGACTTGCGCGAGAATTACGGGATATTCTGCTCCATCGTGATCTACCCGGTTATACCAAAAGGATTGATCCTGCTGCGTTTAATCCCGACAGCAGCGCATAGCCTGGAAGATGTTCAACGCACCCTGGATGCATACAGCGAAATGGGCGAAAAATTGAAAGCCGGATTTTATAAAGAGAATAAAATGGCGGTTGCCTGAGGTCTCATAAAACATTTTGCAAAGCCTCTCGGTTAATACCGGAGGCTTTTCTATTTTTATGCCGACCAACATTTACCCGTGATATGCTGAACCGCCGTGATTTTATTAAACTGAATGGCCTGACCGCCGCCGGATTGGGAATGGGCCTCAGGCCGAAATGGTTTGATGATCAGCAATTTGAAAGTAAACGATTGAGTGCGAACCTCCGCAGGTTTAATAGTCCGGCAGTTGAGAATACAATAACGCGTATTAAAGCATCCATTAAGGACCCAGAGATAGCCTGGCTGTTTGAGAATTGCTACCCGAACACCCTGGATACGACAGTGATCTACAAGGAGAAGGATGGCAGGCCCGATACTTTTGTGATCACGGGTGACATCGACGCCATGTGGCTGCGTGACTCCTCAGCGCAGGTGTGGCCCTATCTTCCGCTGGTAAAAAATGATCCGGCTTTAAAGAGCTTGATACTGGGTGTGATCAACAGACAAAGCCAGTGCATCAATATCGACCCCTACGCCAATGCCTTTAACGAGAAAGCCACGGGCAGTGAGTGGGACAAGGACGACACGCAAATGCGCCCGGAATTGCATGAACGCAAATGGGAGGTGGATTCACTGTGTTATCCTGTACGACTGGCTTATAATTACTGGAAAGTAAGCGGGGACAGCATTTTTTTTGATGCGCAGTATCAAAACGCGGGCAAGCTGATACTACAGACGTTTAAAACGCAGCAGCGTAAAAAGAATCACGGCCCGTATCATTTTCAGCGGCGGACCGAAGTAGCCAGCGATACCGTGCCGAACGGCGGGTATGGCAACCCGGTTAAACCTATAGGGCTGATCTGTTCGATGTTCAGGCCATCGGATGACGCAACGATCTATCCATTCCTGGTACCGTCCAACTACTTTGCCGTGCTTAGCCTTAACCAGTTGGCCGCAATGTTCGAACAGATCGCCCATGATCATACTACAGCAGCCAAATGCCGTAAATTATCTACCGAAGTATATGCCGCTTTGCAAAAATACGCGGTGGGTGTTCATGGCAGTTATGGCAATATCCTTGCGTACGAAGTAGATGGTTACGGCGATCAATCGTTTATGGACGACGCCAACGTTCCGGGCTTGCTTTCGCTGCCTTACCTGGGCGCGATGAAAATAAGTGACCCTTTATATCAAAGCACGCGCAGGTTTGTATTAAGCCTCGATAACCCTTACTTCTTCAGGGGAAAATCGGCGGAAGGCATCGGCGGTCCTCACGTGGGACTGGGTTATATCTGGCCGATGAGTATTATTATGCGGGCGCTTACATCGACCGATGAGCGCGAAATAATCGCTTGTTTTAAGTGGCTTAAGAACACCCACGGGAACACCGGTTTCATGCACGAATCGTTCAATAAGGACAATTCTGCGGATTATACGCGGAAATGGTTCGCCTGGGCCAATACACTTTTCGGGGAGTTAGTGATAAAAACATACCAAAATCACCCTCAAATATTAAAACGTATCATATAGCTATTGTTTTGATATTCGAATTTTTAATATTTTAATTTAATACCCCTTTAAATGAATTTTGTGTAAAGTTACCATTATATTTAACTCCAGGATAACTAATTTATCAATTCTGAAAGTATTGAATATTTATTGTTTTTTTGTGTTTTAATATTAATAGGTATTATAAATGTCCACATAGTGTATAGACATTCAAAATGTGGAAAAAAACCACTGTAAAGGCATTATTTTTTATAGCCAAAAGTTTTTTTTTTAGTAAAAACAGTTTAGCTTAGCTTTAATTAAAACAATAAACCTCAATATTTAAAAGGAGTAACTCAAATGAAAAAATTTACTGAAGTAAAAAACCTTGTTGCATCTTTAGAAGGCGATGCCGACAAATTCTACAACAAAGGTAACAGCGCAGCCGGTACCCGTGTTCGTAAGGGTATGCAGGATCTTAAAAACTTAGCCCAAGCAATCCGCCTGGAAATCCAGGAATCGAAAAACAAAAAGTAATTGACGTCATAGGTCTTTACTTTATCACTAAAAAACCCGTGCATCAAAAATGTACGGGTTTTTTATTTGCAGTATTTGTGAAATAATTGCAAGCTTAGTGTGCGGCAACCTGGGCGGTGATCCTTTGAGTTTCAACGATGATCCTTTGAGCAAGTTTTTGGCTTACCTGTACGAGTGGTAATCTTACCGTATCGCCGCAGACGCCTAAGTACTTAAGTGCCGTTTTTACGCCGGCCGGGCTGCCCTCAGCAAACATCATTCGGGTGAATTCAATAATATCAAAATGCTCTTTTTGCGCCCCTTTGAAATTGCCATCCAAACATAGCCTGATCATGTCGGAGAATTGACGCGGCAGCGCGTTGCCCACTACCGAGATCACACCCACGGCCCCCAAAGCGATCATAGGTAAACTGATCGGGTCATCGCCCGAAATAACGAGGAAATCTTCTGGCTTATCGCGAAAAATTTGATTGAGCTGGTCGAAATTACCCGAGGCCTCTTTAATTCCTATAATGTTTTTGAAATCGTGTGCCAGCCTGGTTGTCGTTTCGGCTGCGATGTTGCTGCCCGTGCGGCTGGGTACATTATATAATATAACCGGCAATGGCGAAGCTTCGGCTATCGCTTTAAAATGCTGGTAAATGCCTTCCTGTGTAGGTTTGTTATAGTGAGGACTGGCCGACAGTATAGCACCGTAGCCGTTGGTATCGAAATGTTTTATGCTTTCAACAACTTCATAGGTGTTGTTACCCGCTATGCCGGCTACCAGCGGCAAACGGCCATTATTTACTTCGGCAGTAAAAGCAAACACCTTCTTCTTCTCATCCTTACTTAACGTCGCGCTTTCGCCGGTTGTACCCAATGAAACGAGGTAATCCACCCCGCCTTCCGTTAAATAGTTGATGAGGCCGCTCAAACCCGGATAGTCCACCTGTCCATCTGCCTGGAAAGGTGTCACCATTGCCACACCCGTGCCGTAAAATCTGTTCATGGTCGTCTTAAAAGGATGTAAAGATAATAAATTAGTGATTAGTGATCGGTGAATAGTGATTAGTTTTTGTCCATTCATAGCAAAATGAACGGCAGGAGCCGGGGCTGTTGGTTGCCAATGTAATATTTACGATGAAATTGATTTTATTGTTTTCAATGAGTTTTAATATCACTAATTTGTATCACCAATCATAAATCAACCGACAATGAAAAAAGAAACTCCTCAAAATGGTAATGATTTATCGTCACCCCGCGATGAAAAAGATGCGGCCACCGCTGGCCGGAAATCACAGATCGACCGCCGAAAATTTATTAAAGTAGCAGGCGCCGGCGCGCTGGCGTTCAGTATTGTGCCGCGATTCGTGCTGGGCAAAGGCCACGTCGCGCCAAGCGATAAACTGACGCTTGCCTATGTTGGCTGCGGAACGCAGGGCTTCAGGGAATTGCTGCCTATGCTGGCGGTACCGAATATCCAGGTAGTAGCGGTTTGCGACCCGAATAAAAATGCGATCGGTTATCGGGACTGGTCGCCGAACGGCTTAAAGAGCGAGATCAGGAATGCCATCGGTAAAGCCGATTGGAACCCGGGTGGTGACAATACCATACCCGGAGGACGTGACAACGGGAAAGATATAGTAGATAGTTTTTACGCGAACAAGCGCGGAAGCGATAATTATAAAGCCTGCACCGCTTATGAGGATTACCGCGAACTGCTGGAAAAGGAAAAGGACCTGGACGCGGTGAAGATCATGACGCCCGACCACCTGCACGGCTTGTTCGCTATTGCCGCTTTGAAAAGAAACAAACATGTGCTGATGCATAAGCCGGTTTCCAACCGTTTGCTGGAAGGTAAGGCGGTGATTGAGCTGGCGCGTTCGAAACCAAATATCGTAACGCACCTGATACCCTGGGATTCCAATGGATCGATGGACCAGGTGATGGAATGGATCAACCACGGAAAAATAGGTAAACTGCAGGAATTGCATAACTGGACCAACCGCCCGGTATGGCCGCAGTACCCCACTTTGCCACCGGGCAACGAAACAGTACCCGACGGGCTGAACTGGGATCTTTGGCTGGGCCCGGAAGCGAACAGGCCATACTCATCGGAGTATACCAATATGGTTTTCCGTGGCTGGTATGACTTCGGCGGCGGATCAATGGCCGATATGGGGCACTATAGTTTATGGACACCATTCAACGCTTTACAAATTACCTCGCCCGAAGTTATCGAGCCTAACCTGACTCACTTTGTAACCATGAACGGCGTTGTTCCGCACCAGGTACATAATGATTTCTCGTTCCCGATGGGCAGTTCGACACGGTTTAAATATCCGGCTAACGGCGACCGCCCGGCTATGGACGTGATCTGGTATGATGGCGGTATCCGTCCGCGGCTGCCGGATGAACTGATCGCTAATAACGAGGAACTGCCTGCGGAGGGTATGATGTTTGTTGGTGAAAAAGGCAAAATATTGTGCGGATTTAATGTTCAGAACCCGCGCCTGTTCTCGAAGAAAAAGAAACCGGTATCAGCGCCTACGCAAGCGATCAACTCCTACGAGCAGAATAAAATGGTGGACGCCTTATCGCTGTTCGCCACCAATTGCAAGGCCGGTACGCAATATCCCGGCAGCTTTCCCGAGGCCGAAGCGCTTACGGAAGCCGTTAACTTTTATTCTGCCTCATTGCGGTCGGGGCATTTGTTGAAATATGACGTGACCAGCAGGCAGATAACCAATGTTCCCGATGCCAACAAATATTTGAAACGCGATTACCGGACAGGCTGGGATCCGGCAACGATTTAAACAGCCTCACCCCAACCCCTTTCCAAGTGAGAGGGGCTAAATGGATATCAGAATATTAAACAAGCCGCATTTAAGTCCTCTCCTTTGGAGAGGATTTAGGTGAGGCCTTACCAATTAAAAACATGGACAGAAGAAAATTTATCGGCCAAACCACGGTGGGCGTGGGGGCCATGTTGCTATTGCCTGAATTGCTTTTGGCAAACTCAACTGCGAAATTTAAGCATCCTATTGGCTTTCAAACCTTCCCGATAAGGGATATGGTATCGAAGGATTTTGCCGGGACCATGAAAACCATGGCGGGCATGGGCTATCAATACACCGAAATGTGTTATCCGAAAGGCTATGCCGGCGCCGGGTTTGCTCCTTTGGTGCGTGTGAAGGCGACCGATCTGCGCAAGATGATAGAAGACGCCGGCATGAAATGCCCGAGCTGCCACTTTGGTATGGGTAACCTGAAGAATAATTTCTCTGACTGCATAGATTTCGCGCATGGATTGGGCCTGACGCAAATTGTAACGCCGGGTTTGGACAATCCCGGTAAAACCATAGCAGATTTTCAGCAAGCCGCGGATGACCTGAACAAGATTGCCGAACAGATCAAGGCTGAAGGTATGGCGACAGGACTGCACAACCATGAAGGCGAATTTAAAATGCTGGAAGGGCAACTCATCTACGATGCTATTTTAAACGCGCTGGGCGACCAGGTAAAAATGCAGTTCCAGACGGAGGTGATCAAGCTGGGGTACAAAGCCTCCGATTATTTCAACAAATACCCCGGCAGGTTCATTTCGGCACACTTGTCAGACTGGACGGCCGATAAAAAGCAGGCGCCGATAGGCAAGGGCACTATCGACTGGAAGGAATTTTTTGCCGCTGCCAAAACAGGTGGAGTAAAGAACTTCTTCGTTGAAATGGACTTTGATACTTATAAGGATAGCGCGAGTTATATCCACGGGTTGCTGGGCTAGTAATTTAATAATGACCCCTTAGCGAAAGAATATCGAGAATTAATAATTCATTCCTGTCGTTAATCTCATATACAAGCCGGTGTTCATGGTTAATTCTTCGCGACCATGCGCCGGCTAAATTATATTTCAAAGGTTCAGGCTTCCCTATTCCAGTGTATGGGTTTTCCTGGATGGCCTCTATGAGCGCGGTAATTTTCTTTTGGATAACTTTATTGCCTGTTTTCTTCCAATATTTAAGGTCTTCAATAGCCTTTGGGCTATAAATTACTTCCATAAATCTTTGGTATCGATCTTTACGCCTTTACCGTTCTTGATATCCTCCCGACCTTCAAGAATCTTCTCAACAAATTCGGGATTGTACGGACTTTTCTCAGACTTGAAATCAATTTTTAGCGCTTTAATAACAGCTTTTAAAGCTGTTAATTGCTCCTTAGTTTTGGGTTGTACAATCAACGTTTCCATACACAAAAGTACATATTTATAAAATTAGATGTATAAAGATGATATGGAGCTGTTTTTTTAAAAACTCACCCCCAATCTAAATCCATTACGAATATTACTGCCGCTGTTGAATGATTGACCATACATCAACCTGATATTGAGGTATTGCAGACCGAAACCAAGTTCGTAATAGTTCTTCAGGGCCGGTGTTGACAGGTAGTTGACGTCGACTATTTCCTTCAGTTTCAGCTTACGGATAAGCGGTATTTTGTTGAGGAAAAAGCCCGAGAAATTGTGTTCCAAATGCCCCTCTATATATTTATCCGGCGTGCTAAACGCGTAATAATCGAGCAGGAGGAAACTATTGATGCCTCCCTTCGCAAATAATATTTCGTTACCGCTGAACTGTTTGAAATCAGGATAATAAAGGCTATTGGTGTTCAGAAACTTTCCTGCGCCCACATAGAACGATGTGCGGCCATACATGCCCATACTGATATTTTCTTTACTGATATCGGCGCTTAGCAGATCGTAGTCCACGTCAGAGCCAAATATGTTTTTAATGCCTTTGGTAAATGTGATGCCGATGGTTGGGTAGTCCGATGGCAAATAACGCCTGCCGAACGGATAGGTCTCGTACTTACTGCTGAAATCATAGGTTGTGCGCAGTGTGATCTTGAACGACTGGTTATCAGGGAACAATGGAATATCCTGCGCCGGGTCAAGGGGATTGTTCGAGGTAAATTGATGGTTGCCCGGGCTGAAAAAGCTATAATTGGCTGCGTTTGGCAGCCATCTACGGTCGGCCCATTCAACGGACGCACTGGCTTGCCATCCACCGGTTATGCGCCCGGATAGGGATGCTGATGCAAAACGCTTCTGGTACAATTTCTCGTAATTCTCGCGTTCGAACAGTGTATAATAGGAATTAATGAGAGACGAGATCGGCTCGTGGTTATTCAGATCCACGACATCGGACCCGCCGGCCAGGTTCAGGTAATAATCGCCAACAGGGAGCAACGCATTGGCGCTGGCATTGAAGAGATGGTCTGAAAATCCGTACCGTACGTTAGCGCCAAAGCCCATTCGCCGATGGGTAAGGGTATCATATTCTTTGCGAAAAGCGAAACCGTAATTCAACACAGGACCCTCCACCGTATTATAGGATAAAGCGCTTATCAACGGGTCGAAGTGATAAAATTCCCTTTTGTACCGGTTGATGATATTGACACCTGTTAGCACCAGGCTTCCGGGTTTTACCTTATTGGTAACCTTATCCAGCGAATCGAGATAGGATTTCGACTCGCGTTTGGCGGCCAGTTTATCTTTCTTCACATAATCTACTTTTTCTTCCTGTGTGAGTGGTATCGGGCGCTCCTTATTCCAGAAGGCCGAATCGTTTTTGGCTACTTTCGGCGGGATGTGAAGCAGCTCATCAAATTCACGTTTTTTAAAGGCAGGGTTGAGGTCATAATCCTTGTAAACAGAGATGAAATATCCTTTAAGCCTGAAACCGAACAAGCTGCCTTCAAACTCCAATTTATTGGTTGATCGCATCCACTTGTCGCTGTCGACCGGCAAAAACTGCTGGTTGATCCGCAGCGTATCCACAAAATTGATATTGGCCCGGCTGGTAATGTACAAGTCGAGCGCATAAATGCGCCAGCTGCCGTCGATGATGTAAATGTAACCGTCAAAACAAGGGTCATGCCCCCGTTTTGGGGTAACTTTGATCTTATTGATGAGCACGCCGTTCTCGGCAGAAGTACCCATCAACTTGTACTTATAATAGAGCAAGGCGTTATCTGCGATGGGTGATACCAGCGGCCTGTTGCTCAAATTGCCCCAATCCTGTAAGTTCTCATAAAAATTAACTTTAGCATCACTGGCGCGATTAAAGCTGAACATGCGGTTGCTGCCTGCGAATTTGGACGAGATCATTTCCTCGTGCAGTTGATCAGGGTATTTATAACTCAGTTTTGATTCAGACTCCGATAGGTAAACTATCCCGCGGCGGTTTGAATCAAGTCCTATCTCTTTGCCGATCTGGTTAATATCCGCTCCCATAAATTTCTTCGGTGCAGAAAGCAGTTTTTGCATGCCCTTGATATACACCCCGCAGGTATAGGCCTTTATTTCGGTTAAATGCGCTTTACGCTTGCGGATGGCTTTGCGGATAATGGCGTAAGCCGGGTCCTCGCCTTTGGCATTGATGGTGACCGCGTTCAATTCATAAACCTCGGCGGTAAGCGTAACATTAAGTACCGTATTTTCTTTTAGATCGACGGCCCGTGTTTCCTGTTTAAAACCAACGGCTTTATAGTGTATTACATAATGCCCCGGCTGTAGTTGAAAAGAGTAGTCGCCTTCGCTGTTTGCTGAAGCGCCTTTAGTGGTATTTTTGATGTAAATACTGGCAAATGGTACGGCATTGCCGCTTTGGTCGGTAACTTTTCCTTTTAGGGTCACCTGCCCCAGGGCGCCCATCGCAAAAATTAAAACCAGTATAAATGTAAAGGCGAGCCGCATAGTTAGGTTGTTTAAGCTAAGATGGGCTTAAATTGTAAAAGTTACGCCTGGGGTTTAGTTAATTAATGTTAAACTCGTCAGTCCCTCTCTAAATCTCCCTTTCGGGGAGATTTGTATGTTAAAGCCCCTCTCCTTTGGGGAGGGGTTGGGGTGAGGCTACCAGGCTCCCAGCAACCGCCTGATAATGATGATCTCGGCAATATGATAGGCATTGTGATCGGCTATTTGCAGGGCCTCGCGCAGGATAGTTTGCCCGTCGCCATGCGGGATCTTCTGATAAATATCTTCGTTTTTCAATAGTTTGATAAATTCATCCCGCTCGTCGTTGATTTGCTTAATTGACTTATCCCACGCCGCGTCATCAGCAGGAGCGGTTTCTTTTACCCAGTATCCGTCCGGCCATTTGGGCGATATATGTCTTTCATGTTTACTGAATTCGAGCATATCCCATTGTGCAATACGGATATGTTCAACCAATTGCCAGATGCTGTAAGGCAAACGGTCGGGCTTTGCCCCGCGCAGCTCTTTGGGCAGATCGTTTAGCGCATCATCGAGGCCCGCGTGGGCGCTGCCGCCTTCAAGCAGCTTTATCAATTCGTCAATTAAAAACCGGTGCTGATCCATAGCTTAAGAATAATTTATAAAGATGATACTTTGGCTTTGCGCAAATTGTTTTTAAGTTTATCGTTCCAAGTTAAAGGTTTTGCCCGTGATCAAGAGAGTATTAATAACATTTACCCTGTTTGCCTCATTTTTAATAGGATGTAAAAAGGATAGTTCGGTTGGCCCTATGGGCGGCAGCGTGGACGACGCGGCATTTAACGCTTACGAGCAAAAGTTCCTGGATGAATTCTGGAAACTGAACCCCGACTGGGCCACGGGCGTGGGTTATCACAAATACGATAGCGTTTTACTGGTTCCGAATAAACAGAACCGCGAAAAACTGCTCAAATTTGCAAAAGTTCAACTCGATTCACTGGGCAGGTATAACCCCTCGACGTTCCTTCCATCCAATAAGATGGATTATGCCATCCTGCAAAACCAGATGAATAAAATTCAGTGGCAAATTGAGCAATTGAAAGCTTACGAGTGGGATCCTGCATCCTACAATATAATCGGCACATTCGCTTATATACTGAACGAGCATTATGCACCGCTCGCTAAACGGCTCAATAGCTTTTACCAGAAGATGGCCGCGATACCCGCGTATTATAAAGAGGCCCAAAAACAAATCAAGGACCCTGTGCCCGAACTAACCACCCTGGCTGCCGATCAGCTTACAGGAGGAGTTGGCGTAATAGAAACCGACTTTGCCGATTCGCTGAAGAAAACCAATATCCCCGAGGCGACAAAAAAATTGATGCTGGACAGGGCCAAACTTTCAGCGGATGCTATCAAAGCTTTCGCCGGTTTCCTCAAAACCATGAAGAATGATCATCCCCGCAGTTTCAGGCTGGGAAAGAGTTTGTACGAGGATAAATTCAAATACGAGATGCAGGCCTCGGAAACTGCTCAGCAGATATATAACGCCGCTGTCGATCGGAAGGAATTCGTCCATCACGAGATGGCGAAGCTGACCATTAAGCTATGGCCAAAATACTTCGGCAATACGCCTATGCCGCCGGATACGCTGGATATGATCGGTAAAATGATCGACACACTTTCGGCAAAGCATGTAAAGCCGGAAGAGTTCCAAACCGCGATAGAACAGGAGTTGCCTAAACTCACTGCCTTTGTACAGCAAAAGGATCTGGTTACGCTCGATCCCGCTAAGCCCCTGGTTGTGCGCAGAGAACCGGGTTACATGGCCGGCGTAGCAGGCGCTTCCATGAGTTCGCCGGGCCCGTATGACGTTAGTCAAAACTCCTATTTTAATGTAGGCAGCCTGGCAGGCTGGGCGCCTGAAAGAGCAGAAAGCTACCTGCGCGAGTACAATCAATATATTTTACAGATATTATGCATACACGAGGCTATTCCGGGGCACTATGTGCAGCTGGTTTATGCCAACAAATCACCGAGTATGATCAAATCTATTTTCGGTAACGGTGCGATGGTTGAGGGCTGGGCGGTTTACAGCGAGCAAATGATGCTGGATGCAGGCTTTGGCGATAACTCACCCGAAATGTGGCTGATGTGGTACAAGTGGAACCTGCGTTCAGTATGCAATACCATTCTCGATTACAGCGTACATTGTAATAACCTGCCCAGGCAGACGGCCATCAAAATGCTTACGCATGAGGCGTTCCAGGAACAGGCTGAAGCCGAAAACAAATGGAAACGTGTAAGCGTGACGAGCGTTCAGCTCGATAGTTATTTTACCGGCTATAAGGAAATTATGGACCTGCGCGACCAATGGAAAAGCAAACAAGGGGAGCAGTATAAACTGAAAGATTTCAATGAAAAGTTCCTGAGTTTTGGTAACGCGCCGGTGAAGCTGATAAAAGATGTGATGCTGGCTAAAGAACAGCAGGCCCCGGTAAAACACTGATCTTTACCATTTAACAAAGTATTAAAGCGATGGGTATTCAACTCATCGCTTTTTTGTTGTTGATCCCTGGCCGCTTTTGCGCTAAATACTGCCTTTTTTAACTTTAGTGACAACAGTCATATATTATACGAAATATTTGGCATCATTCGTGTTATATACACCGTAACATTAATGAAACCAATATGGACGCCTGTCGTATAAATAAACTGAATTTCAATGGTTTAGACGTTCATTCTGTGAAAAACAACTCTTATGAAAAAGTTACTATTAGTCAGCATATTATTTATCAGTTCCACTACCGTCTTCGCACAAAAAACTACCCTGGCGCTCAATTTGACACAAGGTAACACCTACTATATGGTTACCAGCACCAATATGGCCATCAGTCAAACGATCAATGGCCAGATGCAAAACGTAAACACGAGCCTTACCGCTAAAATGGCGTTCACAGTGACCGCTGTAAAGGACACTTCGTATGCTATGCAGGTTAAATATGACCGTTTAGGTATGCAGATGGAGCTGCCTACCGGTACGATGAGTTTTGAATCGGATAAAAACGACAAAAATGACATATTCTCGACTATCATGCAGAATATGACCAATAAGCCATTTTCCATTGTGATGAGCAAAACCGGCAAAGTATTATCTATAGGCAACACCGAAGCGCTTTCCAGGGGTTTGTTTGATAACGTAGCCCAACTTAATGATGAGCAGAAGGCCCAATTCAGGGAGCAATTGATGAAGTCATTTGGCCCGGACGCTTTCAAGTCAAATATCGAGATCGGTACCGCAGTATTCCCAAGCGTAAAAGTGGCGGTAAACGATACATGGTCGGTTAAGAACCATTCAGAAGATGGTATGCAAACCAAAATGACCACGATATTTACCTTAAATGAAGTTACTGCCAGCGCTTATATGGTGCACGGCGAATCGGTTATTTCTCCGCGGAATGCAAATGAATATACCGAGATGAATGGGATGCCGATGAAGTATAATGTGAACGGCACCTCGCAATACGATCTGAAAATCGATAAGGAAAGTGGCTGGATAGCCGAAGCCAGGATAAACCAGGTGATCAAGGGTAATGTCGAGATCAAAGATAATCCCAAACTGCCTGGTGGTATGATCATCCCCATGACCATCACCGACGACCAGACGATCAGTAATAACTAATTTTTAGGGTAAGCAGTTGTAAAGGTTGGAAAAGTTGTAGTAGTTAATCAGCACGTGACTTTTACAACCAGTACAACGTCTGCAACCTCTTCAACTTTCATATATTATCTCCAATGACCGGGCACCCATGCCCACCCGGGAAGTGACGCCAGTGATTTCTTCGCCGCGCACACGCCACCCGCCGTGCGCCTCGCAACGGCATAGTTTATTATTGTCTCCGCAGGTCACAAAAAACTAATTACTAATCACCGGCCAACTAATCACTAATTATTATCTTCGTTCCATGTCATTTGAAGAAGCAAGGAAACGTATCGCGGCGCTTTCGGCCGAACTGAAGGAGCACAGTTATAAGTATTATGTGCTGGCCATGCCATCTATTTCGGATTTTGAATTTGATAAATTGCTGGAAGAACTGGTAGCACTGGAAACGCAGTTTCCGGAGCTGATCGATCCGGATTCGCCGACGCAGAATGTGGGCGGATTTATCACCAAGGAGTTCCAGACAGTAAAACACCGCTGGCCGATGCTTTCGCTGGGCAATACCTATAACGAACAGGAATTGCTGGACTTTGATCAGCGTATCAAAAAAGCTATCGGCGACAATTTTGAATATGTGTGTGAGCTGAAATTCGACGGCCTGTCCATGAGTCTTACCTACGAGAACGGTCATTTGGCACGGGCGGTTACCCGCGGCGACGGCACCGAGGGCGAGGAAGTGACTACGAACGTAAAAACGATCCGCAGCATACCGAAACGTTTGCATGAAGGTAATTATCCGAATGATTTCGAGATACGCGGCGAGGTGTTCATGCACCTGAAAGCATTTGACCGCCTGAACGAAGAACGGATAGAGAACGGCGAGCCGCCTTACGCCAACCCCAGGAACTTTGCTTCGGGCACCATCAAATTGCAGGATTCGGCCGAGGTTGCCAAGCGGCCCCTGGATAGTTTTGTGTATTTCCTGTATACTGAAAAACGCTTGTTCGCAACCCATTGGGACAGTTTACAATCCGTTAAAAACTGGGGGTTTCCAGTGAATAACGAGAGCCGGCTTTGCACTAACATAGAAGGCGTGCTGCGATTTATCAAGGAATGGGAAGACAAGCGATTTCATCTGAGTTACGATATCGATGGTATCGTTATCAAGGTGAACAGCTACGCGCAACAGGACGAGTTGGGCTTTACGGCCAAATCGCCGCGCTGGGCTATTGCTTATAAATACAAGGCGCAGCAGGTTGAGACGGAATTATTGAGCGTGAGCTACCAGGTGGGCCGGACAGGCGCTGTAACGCCGGTGGCGAACCTGAAACCGATACTGTTAGCGGGTACAACGGTAAAGCGCGCAACTTTGCACAATGCTAACGAGATCGTCAGGCTTGACCTGCACGAGGGCGATTGGGTATACGTGGAGAAGGGCGGCGAGATCATCCCCAAGATCATCAGCGTGAACCTGCAAAGGCGTACGCCGGGTGCGAAAGCCATCCAATATATCACCAACTGCCCGGTATGCGGCACGGCACTGGAACGGAAGGAAGGTGAAGCAGCGTTTTACTGCCCTAACGACGAGGGCTGCGCGCCGCAAATCGTTGGTAAGATGCAGCATTTTACCGGGCGCAAGGTGATGGATATTGATGGCCTGGGTGATGAAACGATAGACACTTTATATGAGAAGGGCTTTATCAAACACCTCAGTGATATTTACGACCTGCACACCATAGCCGACCAGTTGAAAACAATGGAGCGCTTCGGCGAAAAGTCCATCAATAATATGCTGGACGGTATCGAAAAATCGAAACAGCAGCCGTTTGAAAAGGTACTGTTTGGGTTGGGTATCCGCTATGTGGGCGCCACGGTAGCTAAGAAGCTGGCGATGTACTTTAAATCGATAGACAATTTAATGAATGCATCTTTTGACGAACTGAACGCCGTTGAGGAAATAGGCGAACGCATTGCCAAAAGCGTGATGGAATATTTTGAGGATCCGCAGCATCGCGAAGAAATAGAGAAACTGAAAGCGGCCGGTTTGCAATTCACTGCCGAAGAAAAAGAAGTGGTGCTGGCGAGCGAGAAGCTATCGGGAAAAAGTTTTATTATATCCGGAACCTTCTCAAGATCGCGGGATGAGCTGAAAGATATCATCGAGCAAAACGGCGGCAAGATTCTAAGCAGTATATCCGCCAAGCTGGACTATTTAGTCGCGGGCGATAATATGGGTCCGGCTAAGCTCGAAAAAGCTACTAAGCTTAATATCCCGATCATTAGCGATGAGCAGCTATTGGCCATGCTGGACTGACGCGTACACTTTGTGTTCACATTCCGGTGCGTTTCGACCATTATAAGCCACATAATGACCTGATTCTTATGCTTTTGAGAATTACACTAAGCCGCGAAATTACATAAACTTCGCCGTTTGATGAACACGCTTAACGTAATTGCCTATGATACAGCACACTCTTGTTCATTGGCATATGCAGGAAAAAGTGCTCGTCCTGACGAATAAGTCTGTAAATTTTCACTTTTTTTTCACTTTTCGCCGGTTTTGGCTGGTTTTGGAGCTTAAATTTGACTTAGTGTAGAGGCATTTGCCATAAACTTTCGAGGCAAAATAGCCCTGGATCAACACGAAGCTGCAACCGGCAGCGCATCGCGGGGTACGCTACGCGTTTAGGTTAACCCACAAAACCCGAATTTCACCAGGCGTTCCTAATGAACGCGCGTCCATGTGTTCATTTTTCTACCAACCAAACGTCTCTATGAGACCATGAATATAAAAGAGCGCCCGGTACGGTCGCCTGGTTGGTAGAAATCAATCAAATATTCGTTTTTCGTTCCATAGGAACGTTTGGTGGTATCGAAATTGGTCGTTGATGCCATTATATGCGCTAAATTTTGTGGGCTAACTTAAATCTGCGTGAGATCCCACAGGGACGGAAAAGCTGAAATGATGTTATTAATTTATTCCCTGGATAAACTTAACCAGCTCCGGGACTAGCTCCGCTTTTAGCGGCAGATCGGGCTTATTGTAGGTTGCCAGGTTCTGATCGCGGTCGGCAGGGGCTTCCTTTAAAATGTGGTTCATGTTGGGAATGATGACTTCGACAGCATCCGATTTTGCCTTTTTCAGTTTATCGGCGTCGGCGGTGCTTACCTGCAGATCGGTATTGCCCTGTATGATCAGGATGGGCATTTTCAATAATTTGATGATGCGTGTGGGATCATACCTGAACCATGATATCAGGTAACGCTGGATGCTGGGCCTGGCGATGGACCAGAGCGATGGATCGACGTTATCGATAGTTTTACCTCTCTTCATGCTATCGAGCAGGGTCTTGAACTTTTCCTGCACAAAAGTTGACTGCGATGCCTTTAATTGTTCAGTTATGATCTTGTCGGCCTGCTGTCCTGCACCGGCAACGGAGATACAGCCCTTCACATCCTGGCCGCGGCTGGCCAGCATGCCGATGAGCGCACCCTCGCTATGCCCCAGTACGATCACTTTCGAGAAGCGGTCGTCAGCATTAAGCATTTGAACCAAGTCCACAGCATCGTCCACATAATCATCAAAGCGCAGGTCGGCTTCCTTATTGCCGGTGACACTTTCGCCTATCATGCGTTTATCATAACGCAGCGATGCAATGCCTTCCTTTGCCAAACCCCATGCCAGGTATTTGTAAGTGTTGGTTGCAAGATCCATTTTCGGGCTGTTGCCGTCGCGGTCGGTCGGCCCCGAGCCGGCGATGATCAGCACGACAGGTAATTTACCCGAAACATTCCTGGGCAAAGTATAAGTACCATGCAAGGTGGCTGATAAACTCTTGTGGGTCATGGGCGACTCGACAACCGACGGATCGATAACCGGGGCAGTTGCCGGCGCCGTTGAGGCAGTTTTTGAACCGGAGTTACCGGCGGCCGGGTTAGCCGGCTTTAATTGGCCGAAGTACAATCCGATGATCTGGTTAGTGTTGTTTAGGGATATACTCATGGACAGGACGGTGGTCTGAAAAGAAGCTTTGTAAACTGCCACAGGTTCCTTGTAGCTTAAAAGCGTAGTTTCCATCAGGTTGCCAAACTGTTCCTTTAGCCCCGTCATGGTGGATTTGAACTTATCCCGGGTAAGTCCTGCGGTCATTTCCGGGCCAAAGTTGTTGTAAATACTATCGGGCTGGTTGTCATTATAAAGCCTTGTAAACATACTTACCGCTGCTATATAATTTGCCGGAGCGGCCTGGGCCATTGCGCCGGCTGAGAGCGACAATGCAAAAAGCGACCAAATAATTTTCTTCATTTCAGGGTAATAGGGAAGCAAATATAGCACCTCAACTCAAAATAAAGGTATCTTGCCTCCTGTTTTGATATTGGCGGGTCAAAAATGAGTGAAATTCATCGGTTTTGGTGTTCAAAATACACTATATAATTTTTGAATTAAATTTATTATTAAATTATTAAAACATATATTTCCACAACAGCTAATATTAATCTATCGTTAAAATTGAGCGATTTATTTTTATTAATTGCAATATTTAGTTGTTATATTGCGTCGGTTTTAAAAGCAAAATATTATAGGCTAAACCTTTACAATCCCTTGTTAATGAAACTGATTGCCGGGTGCTTACTTACCGTATTGCTTGCCGTCGTCTTTAGTGCGGCATCAGCGCAAACGGTATCTCCGGCCATTAGCGGCAGGGTGCAAACCGAAAGCCATGCTCCTGCAGACGCGGCAACCATAGTACTGCTGAGCGCTAAAGATTCGTTAGTGGTCCAATCTACAATCAGTAATGCGCAGGGCACTTTCAGCTTCAACCGCCTGCAAGCCGGTTCCTACCTGTTGTTCATCACCAAACTCAATTACGCAAAAAAATATTCGGGCCCATATGTTGTTCCCGATGGCAAAACTACCGATGCGGGCGTCATCACGATCTACGCCACGGCTCGCCAGCTCAGCGAAGTTTCCATAACAGGAAGGAAAGACTTTGTGGAGGTGCATCCGGATAAGACGGTGCTCAATGTCGATCAAAATATAACGGCATCGGGAAATTCACTTTATGATGTGCTTACCAGTTCGCCGGGTGTGAAGGTGAATGGCGGCGATATTTTATATCATGGCGGGCAAAAGGCGCTGATAGCCATTGACGGGAAACCGGTATTGCTTACCAGCGACGAACTGGTGAATTTCCTGAAGAACTACCAGAGCAGCAGCATCAGCCGCATAGAACTGATAGATAACCCGGGAGCGAAGTATGAAGCATCGGCATCGGGTGGTATGATCAACATAATATTGAAAAAGAACACCGGTTTGGGCTCTAATTTTGGCATATCACAATCAGCCGGGCTGGGCGATGACTATAAATTTGCAACAGGGCTGACTTATACGCTGCGCACCGAAAAACTTAACCTGTTTGCCAGTTACGGCTTCCAGGACAATAAAGTGCCCCACACCATAACCAACACCAGGGAGATCAACACGGGCGGGCAACGGTACGATTTTGACATCAACTACCTGGCCCACCTCAAAGCGGAGAACAATAATTTCAATGCCGGCCTGGATTACCAGTTAGCGAAAGGGCAAACGATAGGCTTTTTAATTAACGGCTTTTATAACCATACACCGATAGATAAGGCGAATACGACGTCTATTCGTACAAATGGCGTGCTGGATTCAAGCATTTATACCAGGTCGTCCATCAACAGGAATATTAGTGATATGAGCTATGACCTGAACTATAAAGGCAACCTGGACAAAGACGGCCACAGCGTAATATCGGGGAATGCCGACTATTCCGACTATCGGCGTCACTCCAGCGAGATGCTTCAGAACGATTTCTTTGACGCGAACGGGCAAAAAAACGGCAACTCCGTTTTTTACCAGGACAATTCGCCTTCGCATATCATAATCAAGTCGGCCAACTTGGATTTCACACAGCATGTGGGTGGGTCATCTCATTTTGACGCAGGCGTTAAGGCCAGCAGGGTAAGCAGCGATAACAACATCGATTTTAACCAGATGATCGCAGGATTGCCTGTGCCCCTTCCCGACCTGACCGATCATTTTATTTACAATGAGCATATCAATGCTGCTTATGCCGGTTTTGAGGGCAAGTACAATAAGACTACGGTGTCCGTTAGCCTGCGGGATGAGCATACTTCCACCAGCGCATATTCAGTGAGCCCCAACCACGAGATCGATACGGCCTACAACAATATATTTCCGAATATCTCGATAAGCCAGCGTTTGGATGAAAACAACCTGCTTACCGCATTTTACAGGCGTAGCATCCACCGGCCAGATTACCAGGACCTGAACCCTTTTGTGGGCTATGTCGACCAGTTTTATTACAACACGGGTAATCCGTTTTTAAAACCGGCATACATCAGTAGTTATGAGATATCGGACATGGTCAATGATAAGTACAGGATAAGCCTGGAAACGAAAATAACTGATCATTATTTCGCCCCTATTTTTGAACAGGATAACGTGACCAGGATTTATACTTCTACCAAGGCCAATATAGGTTCGCATTATCAATATCAACTGGAGCTAAATTTGCCTGTCGATGTTACCAAATGGTGGGACATCAGCGCGGATATCCAGGTATTTCATGAAAAATACACCTATACACTGGATACCATCCCGTCGAGGACAACCAATGGCTTTAATATTTACCTGAACCAGGATATCAGGTTATCAAAAAAACTGACCCTTCAATTATATAATAAATATGAGTCGGCTACCTATTACGTTATAAGTGACTACCGGCCCTTGTTTGTTATGAACGCGGCGCTGAGTTGTTCCATCCTGAACAATAAAGGTTCGATAGCGCTTTCCTGGAACGATATATTCAATACCGATTTTAATGATTACCACACCAACTATGCCAACCTCAATTTAACCGAACGCGACCAGCTAAGCACAAGGATGGTGTTGGCTACTTTCAAATACCGTTTTGGTAGAACTAATCCAAAAGTTCGGAACAACAATACAGACGAGCAAAAACGATTGGGTACCGGGAACAGCGAGAATTAACGAGCGTATTCCACTTTTTCTTCTGGGTACTTACCTTTGATCTTCGTCACAAAATAATTGCCAAGCGATTCAGCGTGAATGAATTTATTATAAACCGATGCCGGTAATTTAAAGTATTGCCAAACACCGCCATTGTCCCTGAATTCAAGTTCGAGTATTTTTCTGGCTGGATCATAGCCTGCACTTTGCAGGACAGATGACTTTACATAATGCCTTTTCATAACTAAGCGCCAAGCTTAATTTTATAAGCGTGTTGTATTCAAAAAGGTTTGATTTTATTAACCGATGCGCCCGGTGATCATGCTGACGATGATCACCAGCAGCACAATGATGGATATCATCGTGTAAAGACGGTCCTTTTCGAGGATGAACCCTATCGCGGCAAATACAACCCGAAGCACCGGGGTGGCTATCAGCAGCGCGATGCCTAATTGAATAATCGCCAGTCCATGTAATTGTAAAGTGCTTTGGAGGACCTTTTTAGGGCTGCCTATAAAGTCGGGTATGCCTTTAAAGACGTGAAAGTCGGATACGCTTTCTCCATGCCGGTAAATGAAGAAAACGCCGCCAATAACGACAACAGTCATCGACACGGCCACACCGCCGCGCAGTATCCAGCCAATGATGTGCTGCATATCGGTATCTTTAAATTTTGCCCGTGACGCCATTGTATATCATTTGAATCGAGATCAATGTAACTATTACAGCAAAGGTCCATCTTAGCCAGTTGGACGAGGTAGCCTGAACCAGTATTTTAGAACCGCTGACCGCGCCGAGCAATACACCGATAACGACAGGCATAGCTATAGCGGGGTGGATGTAGCCACGCTGAAAGTAAACTACCGCGCTGGCCGCGGCGGTAACGCCGATCATGAAATTACTGGTAGTAGTGGAAACTTTGAAGGGAATGCGCATGATGCTGTCCATCGCCAGTACCTTTAATGCCCCTGAACCTATGCCCAGCAAACCGGATATGACACCGGCAAAAAGCATCGTAAAAAACCCACCAACAACATTGCTCACGCCGTATTCCACCATCTCGCCATCTACCGGGTACGTTCCGCCAAGTTTTAGCCGTTTAACCAGGGGCGACTGCTCCCTTAGGATGTGCTCGGCTTTTTTTTGCAGGGACATGATAGCCGAGAAAATTAATATCACCCCGAACAAAACGGCGATATAAGTAGTTGGCACATAAACCGCCAGGATAGCCCCGGTAAATGCCCCGGCAGTAGTGGCTATCTCCAGGAACATGCCGATGCGGATGTTGGTTATCCCCTCCTTCACATATGCTGCCGCCGCGCCCGACGAGGTAGCAATAACCGAAACCAGCGAACCCCCGATAGCGTAATGAATATCCACATGAAGTACTAAGGTAAGCAGGGGGATAATAATAAAACCGCCTCCCAAACCGGTGAGCGAACCCAAAAGGCCGGCAAAATAGGCTCCAATAACTATAATGATCGTAAACAGGATCACCGACATAGGCGGAATTGTAAGTATTGAGAACTGCGAAAGTAATAATAAAGTTTACAAAGTTTCATGACGGTGCAAATTGATAATAAACCTTTTAATTTTGCGTAACAATTGTTACCAACCTTTGTTGCATTCATTACTTCAAAACTACCGCAAATGGCCTCAAAATCGATTACCGACCTCCTTGGCGACCAGGCTGAAAACCTGCTGAACCACCAATGCAAAACATTTCCGAAAGAGCATTTGCATACACCTTCGCCTGATTTTGTAGATAAGGTATTCGCGCAAAGCAACCGGAACGCGCAGGTGCTGCGGAATTTGCAGGCAATGCACAGCACGGGACGCCTCGCCGGCACCGGGTATCTTTCCATCTTACCTGTTGACCAGGGAATAGAGCATACGGCGGGGGCTTCATTTGCCAAGAACCCGATGTATTTCGACCCGGAAGGTATTATTAAGCTGGCTATTGAAAGTAACTGCAACGCTGTGGCCACCACCTTTGGTAATTTGGCCATGATGTCGCGAAAATACGCGCATAAGATACCGTTCCTGGTAAAGATCAACCATAACGAGTTGCTTACCTATCCGACCAAGTACAACCAGGTAATGTTCGGTACGGTGAAGGACGCCTGGAACCTGGGCGCGGCGGCTGTCGGCGCTACCATCTATTTTGGCTCAGAAGAATCCAACCGGCAGATCGTAGAAGTGTCGCAGGCTTTTGAAGAGGCGCACTCGCTGGGTATGGCAACCGTGCTGTGGTGCTATGTGCGTAACAACGCCTTTAAGAAGGATGGAGTAAATTATGAGGCCTCGGCAGATATAACGGGGCAGGCTAACCATATCGGCGTAACTATACAGGCGGACATCATCAAGCAAAAAATGCCGGACCTAAACGGCGGGTTTACCGCGATCAATTTTTCTAAAAGCGACCCGCTGATGTACAGCCAATTGACCACCAATCATCCCATCGACCTCTGCCGTTACCAGGTAGTCAATGGGTATATGGGCATGGCAGGACTGATCAATTCGGGCGGCGAATCCAAAGGCGCTGACGACCTGGCGGATACCGTACGTAACGCGGTGATCAACAAGCGGGCAGGAGGGATGGGTTTAATAGTTGGCCGGAGGGCATTCCAGAAACCATTCGCCGAAGGTGTGAAGTTGCTGCACACCGTACAGGATGTGTATTTGGATAAAACAATTGATATTGCTTAATTATTCGTTTTCGAGTTTTTTAAGCATTTCTTCCTTTAGGGGGGTTAGATATTTCTTGACTATCGACCAGATTCGATCATCGTCAACAATGTCATATCCATGTATGAGTATATTTCTAAATCCTATTATTTGATCACGATATTCTATATGCTCATCCGGATCAGCATCTTTGATACGTTTTACTGCCTCACCAACAATGGATAATTGTCGTTCGATGGCGCTTTGAGTTTTGCGATCAACCGAATGTTCGTCAAAAAAGTTTATCGGACCTAAAAAGTCTTCGATAAGATCAATAGCGGTAACAACGTCGAAGTATAATTTGGCCTTCCTATGCTTTGGATCCATCATAGATTAATTCCCTGGAAGTACCGACATACTCTTCAAAAAATGGATTTTTTATGGATTCATAAGTCACCAGGTCAACCTTGCTTTTGAAAAGTTTCTCAAATTCAACATAAAGATTTAACAGTAAATGCCCTCTATTAATAGGGTCTGGTTCATCGATTTCCACTAACAGGTCGAAATCGCTATCCGGTTTCGGATTCCCCCCTTTGCCCCGCGAGCCGAAAACATAGAGTTCCCGTACCTTATGTTCCTTGCATAAAATTCGTATCTGCGGCAATTTACTTGATACGATCCTGTCCATTTACAAGTAAAGATACGACAAATAACTACTTTTGGCAATAAACTATACTCCTGCCCATGGGTTACCCGAGCTTACAAGCCTGTATTGCCGATCTGGAAAAGAACGGTCATTTAATACACATTAAGGAAGAGGTTGACCCATACCTGCAAATGGCGGCGATACATCTGCGTGTTTTTGAACACCAGGGCCCGGCTATCCTGTTTGAAAATGTAAAAGGCAGCAAGTTTCCCGCATTGTCAAACCTCTTCGGCACGCTGGATCGCTCCAAATTTATTTTTCGCGATACGCTGGAACAGATCAAAACCCTGATTGAACTCAAAAACGACCCGCTGAAAGCTATCAAACATCCATTTCAATACGCGCACGTTGGGTTGACGGCACTATCGGCCTTGCCGATGAACGTAAGCGCCAATGCGCCGGTGAGTTTTGGTAAGACGAAGATCAGCGACTTGCCGCAAATTGTGAACTGGCCGAAGGATGGCGGCCCGTTTGTGACCATGCCGCAGGTGTATACAGAAGATATTGATAAACCCGGCGTAATGAACGCCAACCTCGGTATGTACCGCATCCAGCTGGCAGGGAACGAGTATGAACAGAACCAGGAGATCGGGTTGCATTACCAGATTCATCGCGGCATCGGCGTGCATCAAACCAAAGCCAATGCCAAAGGGCAGCCTTTGAAGGTGAGCATTTTTGTCGGAGGGCCGCCGTCGCATCCGGTAGCGGCGGTAATGCCATTGCCGGAGGGATTGTCGGAAATGACCTTTGCCGGGGCATTGGGTAAACGCCGCTTCCGCTATTTTTACGATGATGAAGGGTTTTGCATATCTGCCGACGCTGATTTTGTGATCACCGGCACAGTGGCGCCACATGAAAATAAACCCGAAGGGCCTTTCGGCGATCATTTAGGCTATTACAGCCTCAAGCATCCTTTCCCGCTGATGAAGGTGCATAATGTATATCACCGCAAAGATGCGATTTGGTCGTTTACGGTAGTTGGGCGCCCTCCGCAGGAAGATACGAGTTTTGGGGCATTGATCCACGAGATCACCGGCTCGGCCATTGAAAAAGAAATACCCGGACTGAAAGCGGTTAACGCCGTAGACGCGGCGGGTGTACACCCGCTGTTATTTGCCATCGGCAGCGAACGCTATACGCCCTATTCCAATGACGAACGCAAACCGCAGGAAATACTCACTATCGCCAACCATATTTTAGGTACCAACCAGCTGAGCCTGGCAAAATACCTGTTCATTGCTGCGGGCGAGGATGATCCCAATTTAAATGTGAACGACATCGGCGGTTTCCTGAAACATATATTGCAAAGAATTGATCTCCGCCGCGACCTGCATTTTTACACCAATATCACCATCGATACGCTTGACTACAGCGGCAGTGGTTTGAATTCTGGAAGTAAAGTGGCGGTGACTGTTGCAGGGGCAATCAAGAGAGAACTTTGGAACGAATTGTCAGCCCGTTTTGATCTGCCGCGTCCGTTTGAAAAATACAAAATGGTGATGCCGGGTATCCTCGCCGTGGAAGTGCCGAAGAATATTAAGAGCAGTGATACGCCTTTGATATTTGAAATACTGGAAGAACATCTTTCCGATAAACAACTCGACGGCTTGCCTCTAATGGTGCTTTGCGATGATGCCTATTTCATGGCGCAAAACCTCAATAATTTTGTTTGGGTAACCTTTACCCGCAGCAATCCCTCGAACGATATTTACGGTATCAACAGCTTCACCGAAAACAAACACTGGGGATGCAAGGGCCCACTCATCATTGATGCGCGTATCAAACCGCATCATGCGCCTGTGTTGGAAAAAGACCCGGCGGCAGAGAAATTAGTGGATAAGATGGGGGAGCAAGGCGGGGCGTTGTATGGGATTATCTAAATTAAGATTATCCTAAAACAAGCGCTTCAATCATTTCATTCCTTAAAGATTCTGTGGAACCCAAATGATAAAAATGCGACATCGTTTTTATTTCTTTTGATTGCCAATCATTTGCGATATGTTCATTCTTTCTGTATTTATTCTCTAACCACATAGACAATGCATATTGGCACGGTAAATTGTATGATATGTTAGATAATAATTGAGCATCATTATTTGACCAGGTATTGAAATAATCGGTACTTCTTCCGATATATGGAGGATCGAGATAAATAAAATCATCCTTAGTAGCTTCACTTACAGTAACGGCCCAATCCTGAGTTTTGAAAACCCAATTTTTATTTTTTAATATTTTTTGAATGGCATTAACCTGGTTGACAATCTTTGTTACATAGGCTTTGGCAAAACGATTCGGTTTATGGCCAAAAGGAACATTGAATCCGCCTTTTGAATTAAACCTCATTAGACCGTTAAAGCATGAACGGTTTAAGAAAATAAAATCAAAACTATCACCGGACGCATTAAACCTTTTTCTTACTTCATAATAAAAGTCGACACCGCCAAGGGCTAACTGTTTGCCCATATTCTCTAAGCGTTCTCTCACCATATATGCAGTAATGCTTCCGTCCTGCAAAGATTGATATAGCTTTATAATATGTTTATTGGTATCACACAGCAGCGCGTTCTGGGGCAACATGTTAAACGCCACCACACCGGAACCCAAAAAAGGTTCGATCCAAACACCTTTGCCTTCCCAAAAAATGTTTTGGCCAATGAAGGGAATAAGCTTGGTTTTAATTCCCTGGCACTTGATAGGGGGTACAACTACTTTTTGTATTGTTTTGGGAAATGGCATACGCAATGATACTAAAAAAATTAGCTAATTACCAAAGGTTTTCCAATAATTTTCAAATTCTTCTTTGGATTGAAATGGTCCGTTACCTTCAACAAAATCATCAACTGATTTTCTTTTGATTGAACCTATGTTGGTTGTGTTACCGCTACCCGGCGTTTTTCCCGAAATTTTGTGTTTCTCCTGTACAAAGAATTCAATATTTGAATATGGGGCTTGTAGTCTTGATGCCTCAATTATGTTAGTGATCTCCACATTTTTGCATGCGGGGTTTCTGTCATAAATGAACCCTATAACCCAATGTTCTTTGTAGTCACTATATGGGTACAAAATACCTTTTTGACCTTTGGGGTCTTGAAGGTACGATTTATAGGAACCCAAGGTAAAGGAAAATGGTTTTACATCTCCGCCCACGTTTCTCTGCCTGTAAGTAGATTTCATATCCACTGCAATTTTCTCATGCGAAAATGCTTCATCATAGAGCGTAAATTCAGGGTATTGATTTTGGACTCCCTTATGTAATAACAAATTGTTATTGTCAGCGACCCTTTGAACAATAGGCTCTGTTAATATTTCAAAGATGCCGGAAAGGATTTTTGAATCGTAGGAAAGTGTAAATACTTTAGAGCTTTTGGTAATTATACCCACGAGATCCCATTCAGGACCATTTGGATATAATTCGTTAATAGCTTTATAGAATTCTTCTTTAAAAGAGATCATGATCTAAGTTTCACAAACTTACTATTTTAATTCATCCAGCACCCTAAACATCTTTTCCTTAACCCCCCTCGACGAACCATTGTAATTATTCACCATAATGGAAAAGCAAAGCTCGCGGCCGTTGTGGGTTTGGTAGCCGGCATAGGTAAGCACATTGAGGATGCTGCCGCTTTTCATTTTCATGTTGTTGTAAACGGGCAGACTCTGGTAAAAATCAGGGAACCAATCGGTGCCTTTGGCTGAACGTAGAATTGTTGCCAAAGTCATCGTGGTAACCCTCGTGCCGGGAGACAGGCCGCTGCCATCCACTACATTTAACGAAAGCGGGTCGATGCCGTGCGCTTTCCAGAAGTTCTGCTCAATCTCAACACCATTGTCAGTAGTCGGTTGCTTACCCGATTTCCAGGCGATGGTTTTCAATAGCTGCTCTGCGTATAGGTTAATACTCTTTTGATTGAGCCAGTAAACGATCTTGCTTAAAGTGGGTGACAGGATCGTAGCGAGATTTTGGCTGATCTGCGGTGTTGGCTGACCTTTCGCAGTCAAGGTACTGGTCGATTCGGAACCACCGGTAACCATAATACCGATGCGCTGCAAAGTATCTGCTAACCGGTAAGCCGCGTCATACGCCGGGTCTGGTATAGCAACTGAAATGGTTTTCTTTTCCTGGTCCTGTGCGTAGGTACCGCGCAGGTACATCAGTTTGCCATTTACCGGCAGGTAGGCGTAAGCCTCATCCCCGGTGCCGGATGGTGAATTCAGCAATTCGCTTTTGAAACTCAGGTAAGGCATGGCGGGTACGGTTCGCAGCACGCTTATCGGGGTGTTAACCGGGCCGGTTTTGAATTTGATATCGAACTGGTTCTCGCGCCAGGTCAGGCCAGAGGTTCCTGCGCCATAGTAATTGCCTACGTCCATCCATATCCATCCGTCAGGAATGGATTGGCTGCCGAATATCGAATCGTCGCCGATAACTCTGCCATTTACTTTTTTGATGCCCGCTTTTTGCAGGGCTGTTACCAGCTGGTTCAGGATGTCGTTCTCATGATGCCCTTCGTACCGCCAGCTGCCCAGGGTCGGGTCGCCGCTGCCTTTAATGATCACATCGCCACTGAGTGTCCCGCTGGGATCGATAGCGCCGGTATAACCAAATTGCGTCTGGTATTGAAAATCCTTTCCTAAAATATTGAAAGCCGTTATCGAGGTAATGGTCTTCAGCGTGGATGCTGTGGCCAAACCCATATTCGGGTTTGCGGTAAATACCGTTTCGCCGGTTTTGGCGTCCAGCACCGTTAGCGAAAGGGAGGCATATTTGCACTGGCTGTCGGCCTGCAGGCGGTTAAAGGCGCTTCGCAGTTTGCTTTGCAGCGATTGGGCGTTGCAAACGCCCGCGATCAACAAAAAACTAATCAGCGTCAGCGGCCGTATGCTCATTACCTAAATTCCTTTTAGCGATATAATATATAGGGATACCCAATAAAACGATGCCTAAACCATACCAGGTGTACGGTTCGACATAAATGATCAGCAAAATGCAAAAAGCGATACCCATCAGAATGTACATGGCGGGCAGAATTGGGTAGCCGAATGCTTTGTATGGCCTTTCCAGTTCAGGCCGGGTTATTCTTAATTTATAAATACCGATGATGGTGAGCACATAAAAGACAACGACAACAAAAGAGATCATCGTCAGCAGGTCGCCGTATTTACCGCTAAGGCACAGCAGCGAGGCAACCAAAGCCTGTATCCATAAACCAAATTCAGGTACCGAGAATTTATTCAATGTGCCGGTTTTCTTAAAAAATAGGCCATCCTTCGCCATCGTATAATAAACCCTCGCCCCGGCGAAGATCAAACCGTTGTTGCAGCCAAAGGTGGATATCATGATCATGATCGCGATCACATAGGTGCCGCCATTGCCGAATATCACGTGCGACGCCGATACGGCAACGCGATCTTTTTCGGCGGTGGCAATATCGTGCAAAGGCAAAACAGAGGTGTACATCACGTTTGCAGCAACATAAATCAGGGTAACGATCATTGTGCCAAAAAACAGGCTGAGCGCCACGTCGCGCTTGGGGTTTCTCATTTCCCCGGCAATAAAGGTTACGCTGTTCCAGGAATCACTGCTGAATATAGAACCTACCATTGAAGCCGCTATCGCGCCCATCGCAGCCGCAGCCGTGTAGTTTGTAAATGTGCCGTCCATATGTAACTGACGTAAATTCCAGGCGTTGCTCCAGTTCAGGTGCCAGGTATGGCTGTTAAGCGCCCAAAAGCCGAATACGATCAGTCCGAACAGGCTCAGTATCTTGGTCAATGTAAACGTAGTTTGAATGATCTTACCGCTTTTAACACCTTTTGTGTTGATATAAGTAAGGATCATAATAACACCAATGGATACCAGTTGCGCCGCGCTGATCTTTACAAAGCCCAAATCGAACAAAATGTTGTCCTCGCTTACCGCAGGTATCAGGTAGGCTGTGAACTTGGAAAAAGCCACTCCAACAGCCGCGATTGTCCCGGTTTGAATAACCGCGAAAAAGCTCCAGCCATATAGAAAGCCAATAAGTTTATTATAGGCTTCCTTCAGATAAACGTACTGCCCGCCTGCTTTGGGGAACATGCCGCTCATCTCGCCATAGCTCAGGGCAGCGGTCAAGGTCATAAACCCTGTGATGAGCCATACGAAGATCAGCCAGCCCGCCGAGCCCACATTGCGCGTAATATCCGCGCTTACGATAAATATACCCGAGCCGATCATTGAACCCGCCACCAGCATCGTGCCGTCGAGCAGGCCGAGCTCGTGCTTTAAATGGGGCTGTTTTGATTCTTCTTCCATCAATTGTAATAAGTTTAAAGTCCTAAGCTATTTAAAAATTTATAATTGCGCCATGTGTCACAAAGAAATTAAATTCTTATTTTCGCCGACTGATTATTTTTGGAAAGCAATCACTCTTAAAGACAATCATTTATAAACTAAAATTTTTATATGGATTTTTTGTACAACAACTTAATTTACCTTATCCCGGTAATGGGCCTCGTTGGTATCGTGTTCATGCTCATTAAGTCGGCATGGGTTACCAAACAGGACGCCGGTGATGCCACTATGACCCAACTTTCGGGCTACATCGCCGATGGCGCCATGGCCTTTTTAAAGGCAGAGTGGAAAATATTAGGCTACTTTGTTGTTATTGCCGCGATATTGCTGGCATGGTCTGGTACCACAGTAGATACTTCAAGCCCCGTAATAGCGATTTCCTTTATTACAGGTGCGTTTTTGTCAGCCTTTGCAGGCTTTATCGGTATGCGTATCGCCACCAAGGCTAACGTTCGCACCACGCAGGCTGCCCGTACCAGTTTGGCCCAGGCATTAAAAGTGTCATTTACAGGTGGTACGGTTATGGGATTAGGCGTCGCCGGTTTGGCAATTATCGGTTTAGGATCGTTATTTATCGTTTTTTATACCATATATGTTAAAAATGTTGCCGGCAGCACTGTAAACGGCATCGACATGGCCCGGGCGTTAGACGTACTTGCCGGATTTTCCCTCGGTGCTGAATCTATCGCTTTATTTGCGCGTGTTGGCGGTGGTATTTATACCAAAGCTGCTGACGTAGGCGCGGATTTGGTAGGTAAGGTTGAAGCCGGCATCCCTGAGGATGACGTACGTAACCCGGCAACTATTGCCGATAACGTGGGTGATAACGTAGGTGACGTTGCCGGTATGGGCGCCGACTTGTTCGGATCTTATGTGGCCACGATGCTGGCTACCATGGTATTGGGTCGCGAAATATTATCACACGATAACTTTGGCGGTATAGCGCCCGTGCTGTTGCCTATGGTGATCGCAGGTATGGGTTTGATATTTTCAATAGTTGGGGCGGCTTTTGTCAGGATCAGGAAAGAGACGGACAGCGTTCAAAACGCTTTAAATATTGGTAACTGGACATCTATTATACTGACAGCCATTGCTTCCTATTTCCTGGTGCATTGGATGATGTCGGGTGATGAGATGCACATGATACGTGATGAGGATGCGGGCGGCGCGCTGAAGTTCGGTGCTTCGCATTTTACCGCCAGTGGAGTTTACTACGCCATTGTTGTGGGCCTTGTTGTTGGTACGCTGATGTCTATGATCACTGAGTATTATACCGCGATGGGCAAACGGCCCGTACTGGGAATTATTCGTCAATCGTCTACCGGCCACGCTACCAATATCATCGGCGGTTTGGCCGTTGGTATGGAAAGTACCGTTGCGCCGATTTTGGTATTGGCAGCAGGTATTTATGGTTCATACTATTTTGCCGGGTTATATGGCGTTTCCATCGCCGCAGCGGGCATGATGGCAACTACAGCCATGCAGTTATCCATCGACGCTTTCGGCCCTATTGCCGATAACGCTGGTGGTATTGCAGAAATGAGCCGCTTGCCCGAAGAAGTTCGTCACCGTACGGATAACCTGGATGCCGTAGGTAACACTACCGCGGCTACAGGTAAAGGTTTCGCCATCGCCTCAGCCGCGTTAACCTCGCTGGCCCTGTTCGCGGCTTTCGTGGGTGTTGCGGGTATCGAGCATATCGACATTTACAAAGCCCCTGTTTTAGCCGGATTATTTGTAGGCGGTATGATACCGTTCATCTTCTCATCACTGGCTATCTCGGCCGTAGGTCGCGCCGCTATGGCGATGGTGGAAGAAGTTCGCCGCCAGTTCCGCGAAATACCAGGTATCATGGAATACAAAGCCAAGCCTGAATACGAAAAATGCGTGGCTATATCAACCAAAGCTTCTATCCGCGAGATGGTTGCACCGGGTTTGATCGCACTGATCACGCCGATCATCGTAGGATTTGCATTCGGTCCCGAAGTATTAGGCGGATTGTTAGCAGGTGTAACCGTATCGGGTGTGCTGATGGGTATCTTCCAGAGCAACGCAGGCGGTGCCTGGGATAATGCTAAGAAATCTTTCGAAAAAGGGTGCGAGATCAACGGCGAAATGTTTTATAAGAAATCAGAGCCGCATAAGGCGTCTGTTACAGGTGATACCGTGGGCGATCCTTTCAAAGATACCTCAGGACCGTCGATGAACATCCTGATCAAACTGATGTCGATCGTGTCCCTGGTTATCGCACCGCACCTGAACGCAAATAAGATCCCGAAAGCAGCCATGATTAATCACCATCCGATCAAAAAAGAGATCGTGATGCAGGCTAAGGCTGTTCAGGCTGTGAAAGTTGACTAAATAATCAATTATCAAAATATAGTGAAAAGGCCCTGGAAAGGGCCTTTTTTGTTGTGTGCCCGGCATGGGGGTAAACTATAGGGTGAAAGTCCCGAGCGCGCCTTGATAGTGGGAAGCGTCAGCTAAGGGCAAGGGTGTCCACCGTGAGGAG
>Ga0070658_10000202_pt1 | contig 52493 bp, 39 predicted proteins | sample KBSC13metaG_FD_64664 | JGI IMG/M metagenome (GOLD analysis project Ga0070658, IMG submission 64664) | Corn rhizosphere microbial communities from Kellogg Biological Station, Michigan, USA - KBS C1-3 metaG | ecosystem: Host-associated > Plants > Roots > Rhizosphere > Soil ...
TTCCGGCCCTTGCGGCTTGGGCTGCCCGGTCACTTTGGCGAGCAGATCGAGTTCACTCCACCCGCCGAAGAGCGGCAGGATCATCGGCTGCACGGAAACGTAACTGCCGTCCGCGGCGCGTCCGTCACCCCAGCTCTCGAGATAATGAGCCAGCGGCACAATCCAATGCGCGCTCAGCGATGTTTCATCGATTTCCATGCCCAGACGGACCACCGTCGGCACACTCTTTTGCAATTCCTCCCAGCCCAGATCAGCGGGCGCGTTGTAGACTGGATTGCCGCCGACAATAAAGAGCGTCTTGATCTTCTTGTCCGTGATCGCACGAGCCAGGTCGCCGAGGGTGGCGTCGGCCTTGGCCATCTTCCGGCCCACGATCGTCTTTCCCAAATTACCCAAGGCGGCGTTGATCCCCGCGACCAGCGCCTGCACGGCAACCGGCTGCCGGGTTCCAGCCACAATCAGACTTTTCCCCTTCGCCGCGACCAGATCGGCCGCGCAATACTTGATCCACTCCGCATTCTCCTTACTGGCCTGGCCGGATACAGCCTTGATCAATTCTCCCAGAGCCGTGTTGCTCGTGGTGGTGGCAATCTCCGCTGCCAGGGCGATCGCAAAGGACGCGATCTGGCTCGCCGCAATCCGCAGGCGATGATCGGAAATGCCGCCCGTCACCGTGTAACGATTCTCCACGACGTAGAGCCGGTTCATCACCGAATCCGGACCCGTCACTTTGCGCCGGGAAGAGAACTTGCGGGTGGTATCAACGTCCCCTTCGGTGCCCAGGAAATCACTGTCGAGCGCCAGAATGACATCCGCCTTGTCGAGTTGCAGAACCGGTTCGACTCCAGCCCCATATGCGGCTTCGGTGGATTCAGCCCCAAGCGGCTCGTAAACCGCCCAAGTCACCTTGGGAAACTTCTTCTCAATCTCTCCACGCAAACGCTCGCGCGTGGGCGAATTGTCCTTCTCCAGAAGGAAGGCCAGCCCCTCTCCATCCCCAGCACCCGCATCCTTCAGAAGCTCATCGAGCGCCGCCTCAAACTCAGCGGAGGTCGCCGTCTTGCCGTTGGAGGCGATCGCGTGCACGCGATCCGGGCTGTAAAGGTCGAGCAGCGACGATTGCGTATGCAGATCAGTGGCACCCCTGCTGACCGGATGGAGCGGATTGCCTTCCATCTTGGTCGGCCGGCCATCGTGGGTCGTCGCCACGACCGGCGCGTAACCGAAACGCGAAGGACGAGCGGTGGCGAAAAACAGGGGCTTGCCAGGGATCGACCACTCGGCGCCACGCGTGAAGGGTACCAGATGCTTCTCCGGACGACGGCAGGCACTGAGGCCCAGCCCGGCGAGCGCCGTCGAAGCGCCCATGAGCTTGAGGAAATTGCGGCGGGAAACGTCCCCACCCTTCAATTCCGATGCGCCTTGCGGGAACTCACGTTCCAGCCAGCCGCGAAACTCCGGGGTATCCGAAAGCTGGCCGAGCGAGCGCCAATATTTTTTGCCGGTCAACGGCTCCGAGGGATGCTGGAAGATTCGTTTCATCGATGACAGCCTGCGCAGTTCTTGTCCGGCGGATTGATGTGCCACTTATCGCGGAGAGTGAGGCCGATCTCCTCCTGCGTCAGGGCGGCCTTGGAGAAATCTTTTTGCTCTTCGCCCGGCGGCTTGCCGTACTTCGCCAGGAAGGCCGTCACTTGCTCGTGATTCATGTCTTCCGGCTTCCAATTCAAGTTCGTGATCTGATCGAGCGGACGGAGTGCATTCTCCGGGTTGCGATGGCAATCCAGGCACCAGGACATCGACTGGGACTCGTGCTGGTAAACCACCGGCATCTCGTTAACTTTGCCGTGGCAACTGACGCAACTGACGCCGCGATTCACGTGGGCGGAGTGATTGAAGTAAACGAAGTCGGGCGTCTTGTGGATCTGCACCCACTGGACCGGCAGACCCTTGGCCCAGGAATCACGCACCGGCGCCAGCTTCGGATTGTCCCTCTGCACCTGCGAGTGGCAGTTCATGCACATCTGGGTGGTCGGAATATTCGAATGAGCGGCCACCTCGACGAAGCTGTGGCAGTAGCGGCAATCCATGCCGAGCTGGGCCACGTGCACATCGTGAGGGAAGGGCACTGGCTGCGCGGGCTGATACCCGACGCGGGTGTATTTCGGAGTAAAATAGTACCACATACCAATCGACACCGCGTTCACGAGGAAGAACGCGCAGATGACGATTTTGATGGGGAGGAGGTTGCTCCCACGCGGGAAAATATTCGCCATGCCTAGAGGTTTTCGGGGCTTCGGAACTTGAAAAAATCAGCGATTCGCATGCAGCGGGAAGGAAGTCTGGAAGAAGTTTGTGATTTCATGCGGGGCATTGCAAGCGCAGTTTGTGAAAAATTTCACAAGCAGCGGAAAGTGCCACGCCGACGCTGAGCGTTCGGTGGAAAAGGGGTCGCACTTTTTTGCTTTTCGCCGGTGGAAGCAAGGCCAAAAAGCGGTCACTCAGGGAAACAGCGCATCTGCGAGAGGTCGGAGGTGGGAGATCAGAGATCAGCGCGCCACGAGGGCGCTTTCTGACCTCCGACCTCTGGCCTCTGACCTCTCGCGCCCCTCAATGCCCTCTCAACTCGAGCATCAGCGGCTCGATATTGTGGTGATGCAGTTCGTTCGCCCGCTGGAATTCCGCTTCCGCCTCGCTCGCTCTTCCGGCCTTCTCCAGGTGGGCGCCGTAGAAGACATGCACGATGGAGAGATTGGGGTCGCTCTTCACGGCGTCGAGATAGAAGGGCTCGGCCTCCTCGAATCGTTCCTCGGTGTCCAGGCATTGTCCCAGCCGCAACAAGAGCTGGATGTCATGCGGGAATTGCCGGAGCCCCGCCTGATACGCATTCTCCGCTTCTTCGAAGCGCTCCCGGCGAAGGTTGCGCAGCCCCGGCCGCCGCATCGGAAGGGCCAGGCCGCGGTTTGCTTCGCCGAGGTAGAAGTACAGGTTTGGATTTGTCGTTTCGTAGCGGATCCCGGCGGCCGCCAGTTCCCGGGCTTTTTGGAAATCACCGTCCCGCAAGGCCACGCGGGCTTCCTCGGCATAGTATTCGCCAGGGAAACGCGGCAGGACCATGGCCAGCGTCCAGGTGCCACGCGCGGTCAACGGGAGCCCGGCGCGCCACACCTGGACCGTCTGAAACAGCCCCATGCCAAGCAGGCCCACGCCGAGCACGGGCGCAGCGTACCGAAATCCTCCCGCGACGCGCTTCTTCACCTCGGGTGTGCCGGGCTTTTCGACGCCCGGATTCGCCAGGATGGCGAAAAGGAAAGCACACACCAGCGCATTGCCCGGGATGTGGAGATTGAAATCCACCAGCGAGTGCACCAGCAAGGCCATGATCCCGGAAAGTGCGCCGATCTGGAGCGCCACGTCCGTGTTCCCGTGCTCGTGCGTCAGCGTCATGCCATCCGAAATCCATTTGACCGAGGACAACCCTCCCGCGGCATGGACAGCCACGAAGACAAGCATCAGAAGGGCTCCCAGCACGCCGTACTCGGCCAGCAATTCGAGATAATCGTTGTGCGTGTGGACCGGGTCCGTCTCGACATCAGGCCTCCGAAAGAGCCGGCCGTAGTAAAGATGGGTCCCGGCGCCAGTCCCGACCGAGGGCTTGGTATGAAATTGATCCCACCCGGCCTCCCAGAGCGGCGTGCGAATATCCGGCATCGCGATCTTCTGGATCTTCTGGTTGAGCTCGGCGCTCTGCGACATGAGTTGGACAGCAATCAAGGCGCCAACCCCAAGCGCGGCCGCGGTCAGGACCGAGCCAAGAACGGCCTTGTCGCGCCCCGTGTGGGCCGCCACGTAGAGGCTCAGGACCGCGAAGACCACGAGCGAGCAAAATGCACTCAAATATCCGCCCCGGCTCCCGGCGATGACGACGCCCACATAGCAGACCACCGCGCAGTAGGCCATGAAGACCCGGACCCACGCCCGTGTCTTCGCCCACAAGGCAATGCTCAGGGCCATGAGGCCCACCATCTCCAGGTATCCAGAGAAATGGTTGTGGCTGATGAACATGCCCGATGCCCAGTAGCCCGCCGGTCCGCGCTGGAAGTCGAACGGCATGAAATTCCCATCCCTGTAGAATTGAACCAGGCCGACGAAAACTTCCGCACCAGCGATGGCCAGCAGCACGCCCACGATGGTCAACCGGTGCGCCGTCTTCGGGAGATGGCAGGCGACCAGCAGATAGACCATCAGGCATCCGAGGATGGAGAAGAGATCGGGACGCGCCAGGTAGGCGATGGGCGAACAAAGGGCCCGGATCGCGAGGTAGGTGAAGCAAAGCGCCATCGCGAGCAGAGAAGAAAGGCGCGCGAATATATTCGGCCGCCGGAGAAAGGTGAGCGTCGAGAGCGATGCGAGGGCGAGAAGGCCGTACGCTGGAAGGCTATACAGAAGGCGCGTCCCGCCGACCAGACATTGGATCAGGACGAAGGCGGCGCCGAGGAGGAAAAGGCAGACGTAGGGCACTGGGCGGAGAGGATCGCTTCAAAAAAAAGGCAGCCCTTGCAAGACAATTGCAAGGGCTGCCGAAGACAAGCTGAGCGTTACGCTCAGAAGTTGGTCACAGGCGTGGTGTTGCTCAGCACTTCACCGATCGTGCCGAGACCAGCGCCGACAATCGCACTGGCATACGCTGGGTTCGGATGCACGACACCGCCTGACACATTGAAAACGGCGTCAACCGTCGTGGAACTAATAGGGCTGCCAGTTGTTGTCAGGGCTGTCTTGAGGGCGGCCAGAACGCTGCCAGTCCCGACGCTGTTGCTCGCGCCGCGGGCGAGCAACTCGGCCACCAGGAACCCAACGATGTCATCAGCTTGGTAGGCCACAGTCGGCGCCTGTGCGGCCCAATAATTCTTCGCCACCAAGGCCACATTCTTGGCGATCGTGGCCACCATCGTCATGTTCGCCGCGGTTGTGACCGGCAGGGCTTCGACCAGCGCGTCCACAATGCCCGCGAGTTCGGAACTCTCACGACCCGTAGGTGCGGCCACCGTGCCCAAGTTCGTGGCAATAGCCGGCGCCTGCGAATTGAAGTTGGTTTGTCCGAGATTCGTTCCCGGAGTTGTGCCGACACCGGCGGCAAACTTGTCGGCAATGCCACCGATCGCGGCGCGATTCGAAGGGAAGATCGCTTGCGCCACTTGCGTCGCAATGGCGGGAATCGCCGCCGGCGCGACCCCGGTGCTCGTTGCGACAGAAACCGCGATGTCACCGGCGCGAATGGTTGTCCCTGGATGCGCCGCGAGATAGGTGCCCGCGTAGAATGAGGTGGCGCTTCCGGCGATCGGCGCCGCTTGAAGCGGAATGGCCACCGCGAAGACGCCCGCAATGGCATCGGGGGTCGTACCCATCGTGGTGCCGGCATTGAGGGTGAGCGATGTGGTCAAGGTCGTGGTCGCAACCGCGGACGCCTGCGCGGCCACAGCCGTGGCCACCGCTTTGGCGATGGCGGCCTGATCCGCGATGACCAGGCCACTGACCGAGGCAACCGCCGACGAGATCGTCGGGGCGGCGGCAGCCAGCGTGGTCGCGAATTTCGTGGCCACAGCCTTGGCGATGTCCGGCGCAATCGTGAGCGGAACATTTCCGCCCGCCCCAGCCACCGCTTGCGCGATGGCGGCAATTTGTCCAGCGGCACCGACCCCGCCAGCGGCGATTTCACCAGCCACTTTGGCCGCCACCGCAGCCGCGCCTTCCGTCGCCGAAGTTTGCTGCGCACCCGGGATGACCGCCACGACCGCCGCGGCGATGATCGCCTTGTCGGCCGCGACATTCGCCGTCGCGACTTTGTCCGCGATATCCACGGCTTGCAGCGGAATGACCACGGTCACCGTCGAGGCGATCGACGCCTTGGTGGTCACCGAATTGCCAGCAAGCTCGGCGACGGCGGCGGCAACTGGTCCGGCCGATGTTGCATTGGCGACTGGCAGGCCTTGGGCCACGCCCTGGGCAACCAGGATGCGGAGAGCGGCATCGTTCGGTGCGGCCACATTTTGGGCGATGCCCACCGCCTGCGTCGGGGCCGAGGTCACGACCGCTTTGGCCACGTTCGCCTTGGATTGGTTCACATTGGCCGGAACCCCATCTCCGTCGACCAGACCGACGATGGCCGTAGTCACAGCGAGCGCTTGAGTCGTAGCGGCGAGGACGACCTTCTGGGCGACGAGGGCCTTGCCCGCGTCGTTCAGCGGATGTGGCGACAAAGTGTCGGTCCCCGCGCCGTAGTTGGCGACCGCAGCGGCGATCGTAGCCGCCTGTGTGGTGATCGCCTTCGTTGCGGCGTTGGCGGCAGCCGCCTTGTCGGCAGGACTCGCCAACTGTTGCGCGACGGCAATTGCGATGTCTCCCGCCACATTCGAAACCCCGACCACCTGCGTCAGATAGGTCGGCACCGCAAGGACGAGCGTGTTGGCGAGGTTGGCCATCGATGTGGGCGTGTTCAATTGAGCGACGATTCCGCTCTGGGCGATGGCGTTGGCGGCGGCCACGATCGCTGGCGCCTCGGCAGCGTTGAAGGTTGTGGGAAGGCCGCTCTTCAAGGCGGCGGAAGCAATACCATACCGGATTGTATCCGCGGGGCTGATCTGCGTGGTGGCGCTGGGCGTCGTGCTGGAGGTGACGTGATCAGAGATATTCTTGGCCACCGAACCGACGGAACTCGCATTGGAGTAAACGATCTTGGCGAGCGCAGTAGTTAGAGCCGCCTTGCTCGCATCCACTTCGATGCCGGCGATTTGATTGGCAATATCCGGCGCGGATGCACCCTGCGAGCCCAGCGCGACAGCACCGAGGACGGCACTGGCGACCAAAGTTTTGGTCGCATCCGTCAGCGCCGGAGTTCCCAGATTCGCCACCGCGAAGGCGACGTTCCCGGCACTGGTTGCCGGGGCGACACGGGCGACTTCCGCCGCGATCGACGGGGTGCTGGCCGCCACGTTAACGGCGGAAGCAACTCCAGCCGCAAGCAACGGAGCGTCCGTCGCCATATTGGTCAACTGGGTGGCCACACCACCTGCAATCAAGCTCGAAACCGCTACCGCCTTCGTCGCGGCGCTAAACGTCGCGAAAGACTCCGCGAAGGCGATACGATCACCGTCATTCGCAAAGGTGGAGAAGGCGGGATCCGCAAGGCCGGCTGCGATGGACTTGGCGGCATCGGTTACTCCGCTGGTCGCAGGGAGAAGCGGAATCAGTGCGGCGCCGAAGGCTATCTTGCTGTTTGGCCCCGTGCCCGTGGCGACCGTGCCCAGGGAAGAAGCAACGCGTGCCGCGATATCCTGTGTCGCCGAAGGAACCGCCTTGGCCACCGCCGCCGCGATTGCCGCCCGCGAGGCAGCAGTCGGAGTAGGCGAAGCGGCTGCGGTGGGCGCATCCGCGATTGCCTGGGCCACCTTGCCTTCCTGCCCCACGAACGCGAGCGCAATACCCTGGGCGACCAGCGCTTTGGTGGCGTCCGCCATTTTCGACGTGCCAACATTGACGACGATGTCGTTTGCGAAGGCAACCGCCACGCTCCCCTGATCGCCGATTGCGTTCAGATTCGATTGCACCTGCGCCGCCACCACGCGAACCGTTTCCTCCGCGAAAGTCGGAACGGCGACGACGACGGCGCGGACAATGCCGGCATCCGTCTGGAAATGTGTATCGTTGATGTTGACGGCCGCAAACTTGCCGGCGACGGCGCCGGTCGTTCCCGCGAAATCATCACGATTGGTATTATTGACGATGACCGGCAGCGCCTTGACGACCGTGGCCGCAAATGCGGGAGCGTTCGCCTCAATCGTGATCGGCAGGGCGGTGAGATACTGCGTCGTGATCGCCGCCGCATTCGTCGGCAGAGCCTTGTCCACCCCAGCGAGCACGACCGCCCGGCGGACGTCGAGCGCATTCGCATTCCCAACCTGACCGGCAAGGGTTTGGTTCGCGGAGGTCAAATCCGCAGTGGCCATCGTGCCCGCAATCGCGGCAGCGATGTCGCCTTCATGCCCTGTCGCAGCAAGGGAAATCCCCGCAGCCAGGAGCCCTTTGGTCGCATCCGGCAAAACGATACTTCCGGCGTTCGTTCCCGTGGTGCCGTTCGGGAAAGTGAAAAAGCCGGCAGCGCCCGTCGCAAATGCGGCCCGATCCGTCTCATTGGCCAGGCCAGCCGCTACCGTTTGGGAGACGGTTTGAATCGAGAGCGCATCCCCCTTCGCCAGGCGGGCCACGTATTCATAGGTATTGGCCGGCGTGATATAGGAGGCGCCCTGAAGAGTGGTGACGACACTCGCGATATCCGCATCCCGCTCCGCTTGGGTGAAGGTGGTCCCGCTGATGGCAGGAATGGCGGCGAGCACCTTGTAGGTGATCGTGGCATCCCGGGTCACATCGCGCACTGCGTAGGTACTGAGGAGACCGGAGGCCACGACAGGAGCCGTCGCGCCAGCGAGATCCGGATTCGCCGCAATCGAAGCGGGAGCACCCGAGACATTCTGGAGGAAAGCCGTGCTTGAACCCACGGTCGTGAGCCCAGTGAGCCCGGTTTTCAATTGCGTCACCACACCAGCCCCAATCGCCTCTCGGGCTGCATCGAGGGTCGTGGCCGAATATGTAACACCAGCCGCCGCCAAGGCGACCGTATTGTAATCAGCAGGCGTCGTATTCCCCAAAGCACGCAAGCCTTGCAGCCCCCCATTGAGGATCACGGCCACATTCGTGCTGCGCGCAGTCAGATCCGTGGCACTCAGGGTTGCGGAAAGAGCGGAATCCTCCGCCTGCGTCGGATACCGCAAAGCCAGGACTTGGGCGACATACTGCCCCGCAGCCGCCGGGGTGCTGGCATGGGTGTAAATTGTCCTCGCCACGGCTTGGCGCACCTGATCTGCGGTCGGAGTTGCCGGAATCGTGGTGGCATTGGCCGCGGGAAGGAGCGCGAAACCCAGATCGCCGAGCGCCGTGTTAATATCCGACCGGGTATCCGCCCAGCCCGTCGATGCCTGCACAAACAGCGCGGCCGCCGCCGCACAGAAGAGAACCAGTTTGCCAGGCCCCCGCCCGATCGTGGTTTTCGCTACACTGCTTTCCTCTTGCCCCAAGTGGAAATGCGACGACATTTTTATCGAATTGATGGGCATAGAGTTTTTTGGCTGTACTTTTGATCCACGGAGCGTATTCATTGATCGAAGTGGGACTTGAGGCGGTCTACGTTGAGCCACGGATGAAGAGGGGGGAGGACGCAGCTTTAAGTGTCGCAGATATACGGAGGTCTCCGTACGAATGTCAATGATATTGTTATTTTCGAAGAGGTGTCATCAAATCGTAACGGAATGGGGACTGCGGGAGCGTTTCCGCCTTGATTACGAGGCGGGCTGAGCGGGCCGAATCGCCTGCCAGAGCAGGGCGCGTTCGCCTGCATTCATTACGACGAAAAACACCACGGGTGCGAACACGATCACCTGCGCGATGCCCAGTATCCCGATGCGCAGGTAATCCGGCCGCAAAAGCGCGGAGACGGCGGAGAACCAGAGGGCCAGCGCCGCCAGCGACACGAAAATCGGGACGGCCAGCGCCCGGAAATAATAGCGGGCGAGCGGCAACCCGATCGCCCGGCACACGAGCACCGGGTAGACAAAGAGGTGACTCAATAACAATTCGACCGCGGTGCCCACGGCTACCCCGTACATGCCCCACACCTTTGCCAGCACCAGGCTCAAGACCAGGTTCACCGCCGCGGAAGCGCAGGTCGTCCATGAAATATAGTGGTGTTTTGAAATTCCATACAACAGACCGATGGTCGGCGACTGCGAGAGCGCGAGCGTAAACGGCCCGACGAGGATCACCAGCACCAGGTAGCTGTCGTGGAAATGCGGGCCCATCCAGCGTTCGATGAATGCCCGCCCATAGAAAGCGAGGCTGGTGCCCACGAAAACCGAGAGAATGGCGCTGACCCGTGTCGCGCTGACAAAACGCTCGCGGATCAGCTCCTGGTCCCCCCGGCCTTCATACTGGCTGAAGACCGACATCAATTGTCCGCCGGCGACATTGCCGACGATTTCCACGAAATACTCCATGAACCGCGTTCCGATGGAATAATGCGTCACTAGATTCACCGCCAGCAACCCGGCCACGACCAGCGAATCGATCTTGAACCGGATCTGTTGCATGATGGTGACCACGAAGGACCGCCAGCTATAACCCATAATCTCCCGGATGCTGGTCTTGCGGTAACCGCTCACGCTCAACCGCAGCGCCGGGGCGGCTTGGAATGCGAAAATGACGAGCAGGGCCGACTCGATCACGCCACCGGCGGCCGTGATGCCAGCCAGGAACAGGATCCCCCGGTCGCGAAGCAGGAACCAGATCGCGAGGTTCACAAAGGCCAGTTTCGCCAACCCCGCAATGACGGAGAGATCGTAACGCAGGAGGGCTTTGAGCACACCCTGAAACACGCGGATGGGAAATCCGAACGAAACCAGGGAGCCGATGATCAAGATGCATCCGCGCACCGCCTCGATCTCCCGCGGATCTTTCACGAACCAGCGGGCGCCGAAGCCGAGGACGCCAGAGAGGAGCAGACACGCCGCGCCGACGATAAGATAAAGCCCCAGGGACGTGTTGACGATCCCGTTGATTTCCGCGTCATCCTTCCGGCCCGCGGCCCGCGAGACGAATCGTCCGACCGAGGATGAAATGCCGAAATCGAATACCGTGTAGTAGCCGATCAGCGCCATCACCAGGATCCACATGCCGTAGGCGCGTTCCCCCAACGACCGCACGAGGACGGGCGTGATGATGAAGGAAACCGCAATTTGGCTGGCCAGGCCAATCGTGCTCATGACAGAGCCTTTGAAAAGGCGGTTCGAGAGGTTCACGGCAAGGGTTCGCTCAAGCGATGCGAGGGGAGAACAAAAGCCGGACGAAGGTCTTGTAGATGCGAGCGTCGAAAGGCCACTGCCGCCACGACGCCGCGAGATAGCGCAGGGCCGCTCTCCGCCGGCCTCGGGATCCTTCGTTCCAGGCCGCATTGAAAAAACCTTCCGCCAGGATGCGCCGGCGCGCGGCGCCCGTCACGCCACGGGCGCGAATGTGCGCCGCCGCGATCTCCTGGCGCGCGGAAAACAGCTGGGTGCCCATCTCCCGGTGGATGCGCTGCGAAAGTGCAACGCCCTTCGTGCAGTGAATGAACTGAAAATGCTCCCTGGCCCGCTGCCAGTAATCGTAGTCCTCCGCGGCATCGAATCGTGAGTCGAATCCGCCGATTTTCTCGTAGACCTCCCGCCGCCACATCACGCACAGGCCCACCTTGTGGCCTTCCGAAAAAAGAGCCTCCGGTTCCGGCTTGTGATAGACGCCCAACAACGCTCCGTTCTCATCGATCTGCTGTTCGTCGCAATAGACGAGTCCAGCCTCGGGCTGGGATTCGAGCGCTTCCAGCATCCATCCAATGGCATCCGGCATGAACCAGTCATCCTGGGCGAGCCGGGTGAAGAATTTGCCGCGAGCCTTCCCGAAACCCTCGTTGAACGCGGCGGAGACGCCGCCGTTGGCAGGGCGCCGGATGACGAGCACACGCGAATCGCGCGCGGCAAACGCCTCCGCTATTTCCCCACAGCGGTCGGGACTTTCGTCATCCACAACGATCACCTCAAAGTCCTCGTAGCTTTGGCGCAGGCAGCTCTCCAGCGCCTCAGCCAGGAATCGCTCACCTTTAAAGCACGGAACGACGATCGAAACCGCCGGGGGCCTGTCATCCCTCATCGCCGGCATGCGTCAATTTAAAAACAATCTGGTAGCCCCAGAGCGACGGCCATTGTTTTGCCATCCAGGCCAACATGCGGTCCTGAAGTTTCTCGAGCCTCCACAAACCGAACTTGGAAAGCGAAGGCATCGGCGTCCCGGTGCGCGCGAGCAATTTTGCTCCGCCCGCCTGCTCGACGTAGTGGCCGAGATTCGACACCGTGAACCAACGAATGTGACCGGAGTCAAAGATCCCCGTGGGAGTCGCGGGGAACCGTCCGCCCATGATCGTCGCCCGGGCGGGAAGGCATCCGACATTGGGCACGCTCGCGATCAGACAGCCATCCTCGCGCAGGAATTGGAAAAGGTTCCGGATGACGCAGCCCGGATCGAACGTATGCTCCAGGACATCCAGGGCCGTGATCACATCGAACGTGCCGCCAAGTTTGTCGAATCCCCTTCGCGTTTCCGCTTCGCCGGCCACCGCATCGATGCCCGAACCACGGACGGTTTCCACGGCGGCCTCGCTGATATCCATGCCAACGACATCGTGCCCCTGGCCGCGCAGGATGCGAAGGAACCGGCCCGATCCGCATCCGTAGTCGAGGACGCGCAGCCTGTCTTTTTTGGGAAACAGCTCGAGCACCACTTTCTCCCGCCGTCCGGCCACTGAGGACTCATCGTGATAGCAAGCCGCCTTTCTTTCGTAGAACTGCTGATAGGGCGCCAATGGGGCCGCTTTTGCGCCGGGATCTTCTTTCATCGTGCAGGAACGATCAACCGGCAGCGGCGGCGCCACCTTTTCGACCGATGACAACTGTCGAGAGACCGCTTGTGGGCAGGACGCTGTCGAGGAGGCGGAAGATCGGCGTCAGCCAACCGTAGATTTTGAGCTGCCAGGGCTTGAGGGCCTTCTGTCCGCCCAGGGTATTGGCCACATACCAGGCGGCGACACCGGCCTTGTTGAAGAAAAATTGCTTTTCCACTTCGAAGCCCGCCTCCCGCATCTTTCCCTCCAGTTCCCACTCGCTGTAGCGCCGGAAATGTCCCAGGGCTTTGTCAAAGTCGCTGTAGAGTTTCATGTTGTACGGGACGAGCACGACGATCCGGCAGCCGCCCGGCACCGTTTCGAAAAGATCTCGCAGGACGGCACGGTCGTCCTCGATGTGTTCGAGGACGTTGAAGAAGACCACGCTGTCCGGCTGAAACTCCCGCAGTTGTTCATAGTCCTCGCGGACCTTCATATCGAGTTTGCCGATGCGCAGGTGACCGTGCTTCGCCCACTTCTCCTTCAGCCCGGTCAGGTAATCGAGCCGGTAGTCCGTGAGCAGGACATGATCGTGCTTCCGGATGAAATTGCTCATGTTGCCGCGCCCGACCCCCAGTTCCGCCACGCGCGTCCCGAGCCACGGCTTCACGCTTTCATACATCCACTCATTGAACTGCGGCGCGGCTTCGACCGCGTCGAGCGTCACCTTTCCCGTATCGGAATAGTTGCTGGAAAAGCGATATTTGACGATGAACCAGAGCGCGGCAATCCCGTCCCGCCACGTGATCTTCTTGCCCTCGTCGTAGCGGCGTCCGTTGTAGCTGATCGGCACCTCGAACATGCGCAACCGGTTGCGCGCGACCTTGGCGGCGATCTCCGGTTCGATCCCAAACCGATCCGACTCCAGCGGGATGGCCTTGAGCGCCTCGCTCACGAACGCCTTGTAGCACGTCTCCATGTCCGTGAAATTCGTGTCGTTAAGCATGTTGGAGAACGTCGTCAGAAACGAATTCGCCAGCGTGTGCCAGAAATAGAGGACCTTGCGCTCCTCTCCCGTAAAGCGGCTGCCGAAAACCACGTCGGCCTTGCCCTCCAGGATCGGGCGAAGCATGCGCGGATAGTCCGCCGGGTCGTATTCGAGGTCCGCGTCCTGGAATATGGCAAGGTCACCGCTCATCTCCTGGATGGCGCGGCGCAGCGCGGCCCCCTTGCCCATATTGCGCGGCTGCTGGAAGATGCGAATCTCGGGATGCTTCGCGGCCAGTTGCTGCGCGACTTCCCAGGTCCGGTCCTTCGAGCCGTCCTCCACGAGCACGATCTCACGCTCGAGGCCGGCCGGAAGCGGGGCCACGCGCACCGCTTCGAGGCAGAGGGCGAGTGTTTCCTCCTCGTTGTAGGCGGCAACAAGGATCGATAGTTTACGAAAGGAGGAGGGCGAAGACATCGCGGCGCGACACGATGCGTGAAATCGTCCCGTGCAAAAGTCAATTTTTCCGCACGATCTTAAAAAGACGGATCGGCGACGATTGGATTTTGCCGCTTCGCGAGCCCTCGGAGTCGGCCACCGGAAAAAAGCGGTCCGGATTGTTCGTGACGAGCCGGTGGAGTTGCTCGTGATGTTCGCGTCGTTTGCCTGGGGGCACCGTGTCGTCCAGCACGAGATAGGTGATCCCGCTGCGCAACAAAAAAGAAAGCACTTCATCGTCACGCTGGAAGGCCGGGCTGTAACCGCTGCCGCTCCAGGTGCTGCGGGAAAGCGATTTGCTCGCCCGCTGGATGACGTGACCGGGGCGATCCTCCCGCAAGGCCACTTCGGCGATGAACATCCCCTCTCCGGTCGCGTCGGAGGAGACGAGCGTGACCGCTTCCGGGGGCGCCTCCGAAAGCAGCGCTTCGGCGAGCGAAGCAAATCCATACCAACCTTTGGGTGCCCGAGGAGCGCTGGCCAGCGGCGGCGCGAGCAACAGGACGGCGCCGAGACCAAAAATCAGCCCTGGCCGCATCGCTGGATTCGCTCCAGGCGCGGCGGGCTCGGAGGACCGCCTTTTCCGCCACCACTCCTCCGCGGCGCAAAGCCCGGCGACCACAACCATGCACGCCGCGGGAAGTGCGGGAATCAAGTGCCGGTCTTCGCGGCCCACCGGCGCCAGCGACTGGAAAACGACGATCGCGACGATCAGCGCGGCGCAAGCGGCCCACCGTCCCCGGTGCGCCCCGGCCAATCGCAGCTTGACCACCAGCCCGAAAACAAAAAACGGCAGCGCACCCACTCCCAGCGCCAGGCCGAGCTTCCGGCCGTAGTAAGGCAGAGCTTCGCGGGTAAAGCTCCATGAAGGGCTCGGTTGCTCCCATCCTCCCGCGCCGAGGTGGCGCGTTGCCCAGGTCCATGGGCCGGCAAAGATCACGACGATCATGACCGCCGACCACAAAGCCGGCCGTTTGAGGAGATGCAGCTTGCGCGTCCACAACAGCGCGAGTGGCGCGGCCAGGGCGAGGGCCAGACCCGTCCCTTTCGTGAGAATGGCCAGGGTGGAGAAAACCCCGAACCAGATCGCGTCTCCTTTCCGCTCCCGATCCAGGAAATCGCCAAAGGCCAGCGTGGCCCCGAGCATCAGAAGCGCGCTCAAGGTCTCCGCCATCACCATCCCGTAGTAGTTGCGCACCAGAGGCAGCGAGAGAACCAGCACCATCCCGAGCCCGGACGCCAGCACGCCGTATTCGTCGCGCAACGCGCGATAGACAAAGACGCCGAGTTGCCCGGCGAGGACCGCCATCAGCAACAGCAAGGTCGTGGTGGAAGCACCCAGGGCAAGTGTCCACGCCGACTGCACCAAATAAAAAAAAGGCGGCCACACTCCCAGTCCGATTTTCGGATAGTGTGAGTAGTAGTCGTCGGCAAACCGCTTGCCGGTGTCGACCACCGAGCCCTGAAATCCGTCCCTCGCATCATGAGCTGCCTCGATGAGCGCATCGTGCACAAAGAGCCCGGTTACCACATGCGCGGCTTCATCCGGGTGTCCGCCGAATTCGCTATGATACGCGTCGGCGGCATGCTGCCAGAAAAACGCCAGGTCGAAGGCCAGCACGAAAACGATCAACCCAGCCACCCATGGCGGAGTTTTAGAAGCAGAGGACAGCGAGGTGGCCATGATTTTAATGCGTCGAAATTGGTTCAAAGCGTGCCAGCACCGATTTGTGCTGGGATTTCTGGCCCGGTTCGGGGCGGCACTCCACGACCTTCCAGCCCCGGCCCGCGAAAAAGTAATCAATCCGCAACCAGGGACCGTAGAAAGAAAGAGGATTGTGAGTCGAACCGGGAAACGTGAATCCCCAACCGCGGCCCGCGTGAGCGAAGGCATCCGTCATTTCGCCGGCGAAAAGGTGGTAGATGTAGCCGTGATCGGGAGTGTTGAAATCCCCGCCCACGATCATGGGCAGCGGTTCCTCGGCGAATACCCTGGCGAGGCCGCGGGCCAGTTCCATGCGATCGGCGAGCCACTCGCGGTAATCGCCAAAACCTGCCTCGCGATGCGGCCGGCCGACGAGATCCCCGAGGATGCGTCTTCCCCCGAGAAAGCGGGAGAGTTCGCTGCGCGGCGTGGGGAGATGCACGCTGTAGAGCGCCGTGGGCCGGCCCGCGATCGTGACCTCGCAACGGGCGGCCACCGGCTGGCCGTGGGAGGTCACCGACTGCACGAGACTGGTTTTGGTCATGGGATATCGGCTGATGAAACAGAATTGGCCGAGGTTGACCATCGAAGTCCCAGGCAGCCGGGCGGCGATCGCCGGTCCCCGCCCGCCGGTATCCTGAAGAAAGACGATATCCGGTTTTTCCCAGTCGATAAAATCCTGGAACTGCCACCGATTGCTTTCCCCGGCATTGAAGGTCACCGCCGTGATGGCATCGGCACTGGGGCGGGTCCGCCACGACCACCGGAAATTCATGAAGCCAAAGAGCACAAAGAGAAATGCCCCAGCATGCCACCACAGCAGGCGGCGGCGTAGAAGCATGCACACGGGTGTGAGAAAGAACAGGGGCACCAGGACGATCTGCGGCGGCGCGTAGAGGAACACCCCGGCCACCCAGTTCCGCTCCCCCCACCGTTCGAGCATGAGGAGGGCGATCGCCAGTGAGGCCACGTAACCGAGGGTCAACCAGCTCAGAACGCGTCGTGTCCAGGCAAGAAGATGGACGAGGTTCTGCGCCGTGATCTGGACCAGCACGCGGTCCGTCGAGAACGCAGGTTGGGCGGCGGGAGCAGGCGAATTGGGGTGCGGATCATTCGATCCGGTCGCACGGGCCGGGTCATTCATGGGCTACTTCAAGGATCCGCAGTCAAGGGATCCCACGGGGCATGATTGGCGGGAAAAAGTCAATGGATTCCAATCACCATTTACGAGATTGGCGCACTTCTTGCCAGAACCTACCGCCAACTTCCGGAAGGGATCAAAACTTCCTCATCATTTCGCACCCCACGGATAATTCTTATACCCCGCATGTCGTCGGAATTTTGCTTTTCTCTGCTCGCCACTGAGGCATTAATCGTTTTTCTCAGCCTGACTGCCTCAACGCAGTCACAGTCCACGCCCCCACTGCATGACGGAAGCCATCAAACGATTTAGTCTCGAAGCCGCGAAGTTCAACGCTCAGGTCTTTTTTTTCCTGTTCTTGATCTGGCTGGTCCTCCTGTTCTGCGCGATTACCAGCATTAAATCGCAAGGCTTCAGCGAGCGCCAGCAACGGCTGTGGATGCTGGTGGTCGTTTGCGTGCCAATTTTGGGGTTGCTTGTGTATCTTCCGTTTTCCGTTCGTCGGGAGGATTTGCCGCAAATTCTGCTGCTGATCATGCAAAAGGACCGGCTGGCCAAGCGAATGAAGAAGGCGACGACCTCCAAAGGAGCACGCCACGCTTGAACGCCCTCGAAAAGGGGCCTCCGGTGCGTGGTTGCGCTCGCGACCAACCCGCGCGTGGGAGCCGGCGCCTGTTATCCACCTACCTTTGGGGAGCGTGTTTGCTTCTCGGGAGCTTGGTTGTCCGAGGTCAGGATCGCCCAGCCTTCCGCCAGGGTGCAGTGGCTCCGCGTGCGGAGCAACCGGCATTCCGGAACACCGGCCCGCAGCCGGTGCTCGATGCACCTTCCAATGGCAACGGGCCGTCGGGCCTGGACGGAGTCACAAGCATTCCACGTTGCGGCTACCAAACCGACCAGATGGGATTGTCCTACTCGACGCTCTTTCGGAATACACGATTTCCCATGGGCGCGCCAATCGCCGCGCCACCCATCGATCCTTCGGTGCACACGGAGTCTGTCCGGGGAGATTTCCGGTTGCAGCTTCCCACCATCACCGCCGGCTTGCCCTTTTTGCAGCGTAGCTTCGAGCCTCAGGACGCGGATTTCAAAGCGGGCCCCTTCTTCTTCAAGCTCGTCGCGCTTCAAGCTGCCGTCCTGCACAGCGATAATATCAACCAGTCGCCGGACAACGAGCGCGAATCAGGCACGATCGCCATCACTACGGCCACCATCAACATGCTGGCGCAGATCAGTGAGGGTCTTCATCTGGCCACCTCGCTGACCCTCGTCTATTTCCCCATCGAAGGAAAGGCCGGCATTGCCGGCCTGAACTACACGGAACTCTACAACCTCGGTTTATTTTCGGAGCCGCTCACACGGGCACAAGTGGCTTGGGAAACGAAGATCGGCGGCTGGACGGTGTTCTTTCAGGATCAATTCCAAATCTCCGTCGGCTCGTATTCGGATGACTATCGGTATGACTACGATCTTTTCGACCAAGACCGCTTCAACGAAGAGTCACGGGCGGGCCGCTATTCCTTCCGGACGCCCGGCGGCACCACTCGCAATGCCTCCAACGATATCCACCGGGACGGGGGAAGCCTCGGAACGGACTTCGCGGTCTTCAGCAACGAGGTCAGCGCAGGAGTGGACAGGTTGCTGCCGGGCACAGTCCGGCTCCAGGCTCAAATCTACCGGGAAGATCTTTGGTACAACCAAGGCAATCGAGGACTCCCCAGCCTGCGAGAAGGCGCCAAGGTCCTTTTGGAATCCCAGCGCTATAACACCCGCTTCAAGCCGTATTCCACGTACGAGGCGTTTCGCTCGGAAGAGAGCGCCGACTTCCAAAATATTTTCCGCATCGGAGTGAAAGGCCCCATCACTGACCAACTCAGGTTGCGCGCCGAATATGGCTACTACTTCGGTGGGGGCTTCGGCACTGGCAGCGTTTGGGAAGTTTCCCTCTACCACAGCCCGAACCCCTACATTCGCCACTCTCTCGATTACGAGCGGACCTTCAGCGATTTCCACGATGAGATCTACGAAGGCATCGGGTACTCCTACCACCAGATTCTCGGCCCGAAACTGACCGGCGAAGCTTTTCTCTACCACCTCAACGTTCAAACCACGGGCGACGTAAACTCGGACGTGTTTGATCGCAACGAATTGCGCTCAGGAGTTCGTTTCACCCTGACGCCTGGACCCAAAACCAACATCCGTCTCAGTCTAATTTACGACTCCAACGACCAAAATAACGACGAATTTTGGACGGGACGGCTTGAAATTGGCTATAGCATCACTGAGACGGTGCTGGCTCGATTTTTATACCAATACCGGCACGACACCTCAGATGTGCCGATCAACAATTACTCCGAAAACCTGTTCTTCCTGAGCCTGACCAAGTATTTCAACTAACCGAGTGAATCGTCTTCCAGAAGCAATTGACTCTTCGCCTCATCCCTCTGTATAGAAATTCCGCGCTGTGACCCCGAAATTGCCCGTTTTTGAAAATCCACGAAGCCGCCTGTTCCCTTGGATCCAGTCGCTCCTCTGTGGCGCGCTGTGCCTGGCATCTGCTGCGGGGTACGCGGCTGATGCAAAAGCTGGGGAGGGAATTTCGGGCAAGATTGGGTTTCGTCAGCCGCAAATTGCCCTGACCAGCAGCCCTGTCGCGGACCCCGCCCCCGCGAAGTCCGCTCCTCTCCTAGCCGATGCGGAAGACTTGACGGAAAAGCGGCAAACCCTTCAAGGCGAGGTCCGCTACGCCAAGGCCAAGCTGGAGGCAGCTCAAAAGCAACTGGCCCTGCAAACCGCCGCCGGAGATCTGGAAAAGGCCGGCAGGATCGACGAAGAAGTCAAGGATTGGCAGGCCCGTTATTCCTCCAGCAAAGCCCAGCTTGATCTGATCGAAAAAGAGCTGTCCGATTCCACCAAGGGCAATGCGCAAAATTCCGTCGCCGACGAAATCGTCGTTCCGGGGGAAAATCTCGAAGTTTTTGTCAACGAAGACCCCTCCTTCAATGGGATCTACCAAGTTCGGCGGGGCGGCTATATTATCATGCCGCAAGTCGGGCGCATCGCCGTCGCCGGAAAATCGCTCTCCGCTGCGGAAGCCGCCGTCAAGCGCGCCCTCCAAAGCTCCCAACTCCAAAATGCCTCGGTGATGATTGAGCGCAAGCAGGGCGCGGACATCGAAAACGGCCCGCTTGTCTATTTATCAGGCGAATTCAAGTCGCCGCGGCCCTGGCACATCCCTGCGGGCGTTACACCGACGCTGGTCAACGTGATTTTGAGTTCTGGAGGGGTCACGGACAAGGCCGACCTGAGTCGCGTGAAGGTCATGCGCATCGCCGCCAGCAAGGGCGTGGTGGAAGAGGTGAACGTATCCAAAATCCTCGAAGGGGGCGGCCTGACTTCGGACCTCACCTTGGGCGAAGGTGACGTCATCACGATTCCCGCCGGACCTTCAAACTTGATTTACGTGACCGGCAACGTCATCCACCAAGGGAGCTTCCCGATCAAAACGGGAGAGCGCGTCAGCGCCTATGGCGCCATTCTTCAGAATGGCGGATTCGCCCGGTTTGCAGACCAACGCAAGGTCTACGTGCTTCGGGCGCTCCCAGATGGCACCAAAGCCAAGTTGCCGGTCGATATCGCCGCCATTAAGAGCGGTCGCCGACCGGACGTTCAGCTTCAGAGCAACGACATTCTCGTAGTCCCAGAGAAATTCTGGAGCTTCTGAGGCTGTCCGAGTTTTGTCCCCCGGCATCGCTCGCGCCGGCTCCAATCCGTAATCCACGGAAACTTCCTTTCGCGGACCGCGCGCTTCTGCTAGAGTCGCCGCGCCCGGCCCGCCCCCTCACTTAAGCCCATGATCCCCGGATCCAAGAAGTCCGCATTCACGCTCCACAACGTCTTCCAATACGTTGCCCTTGCAGCAAAACACGCCCGGCTCATGGCGCTCCTCATGTGTTTTACATTCATGGTCGGCCTGACCTATTATGTTTTCGCCCGACCCGTTTACTTTTCGCGGTCCATCGTCCATGTGGACTACCTGGCACTCCCCCTCGACACGGAAAAGCTTTATCGGGACGGCCAAGTCAACACCATCGGTGCGCAACTCACGGCGCCCCATATCCTTCTCCGCACGGCCAAGAAGCTGGGCGTGGATGTCGGAACGTCAGAACTGGCCAGCAAATACATCTTCAAAATCCGGGCCGGCTTGACCGCCGAGAAGAATATTGAAGTGCAGGTCTGGCCTGGTTCCGCGGATTGGGCTTACCGGTGGACGGAGGCGATGGTCGACGAATTCCTGGCCGATCGCCAGGAGAAGCGAATTGCCAACAAGAACCATCTCATCAGCGGCTACTCCGAAGAATTGAAAGAGGTCGTCGGGAAATTGGATCAACAGTTTTCCGAAAAGCTCGATTTCGAAAATCAGCAGGACTTCACCCGCTCGTTGATCCTGATCAACTCGATCAACGATCTGCCGCGCCGGCTCACCAATGTCCAGGTGCGTCTCGATGAACTGGGCCGTGTCCGCGTCCGCCTGGAGGATCCCAATCTCGACGCCATCGCCAAGCTCTCGCTCATTTCCACTGCGGATAAAACGGACACACAACTAAAAATCGGTCAAACGATCGACACTCCTCCTCAGGAAACGGAACCGATCCTAGGTACTCCCAAAGAACCCAAGAGCAAAAGCAAGAGCGCGGCTGACAGCGTGATCGTGATTCCCAGCATGGTCGACTCTCCGCATTCCTGGGATAAACTGGCGCAGGAGCAGCAGCAGGTTAAAGGGCAACTCGAGGACGGCGCGAGGATCTATCTACCAGGTCATCGAAAAATGGTGGAACTCAACAAGCGCCTTGCCGAAATCAATGACCACCTGGAAGCGGAGGTGGAGGTCGCGCGGAACCGCTTCGACCTGCAATACCAGGAGCTGATCAACCAGAAGCACGAGCTCGAAGGCAAGCTTCCCGAGTATCAGGAACTGACCAAGAAGCATTCGAAGTTGCTGAGCCAGTTAACCATCTTCGATCTTTCGCGGGTTCCCTACGACGTTTACCTGGCTGACATGCAAAAGCAGATCAACGCCGTGGAGTTCGCGGGAGAAAAGGAACGTTTCAACTTAAAATATGCGGGCATCGTCGAAATTCGCGACGATCCTGTTTCTCCCAATCGACTGAAAATCGCGTTGGTCGCCTTGGCGGCGGGCCTCGCCCTGGCCGCCGGCATTCCCTTCCTAATCGAATACCTCGATCACACCATGACGAACGTGGAGGAAATCGAATCCACGTTCCGTCTGCGTGGGCTCGGGGTCGTGCCGCAGACACATGGCACCGACCTGATCGCCAACACGGGCCCAGACGACACCCAGGGCCACAGCCTGATCGAGAACTTCCGCGTCATTCGCACCAACATGCTTTCCATGGGCATGCTGACGAAGCCGCCCCATGTCGTCATGGTGACGAGCGCAGTGCCAAAGGAGGGGAAAACGGTGGTTTCCTCCAACCTCGCAGCCTCCTTCGCCCTGACTGGTGCGCGGACCCTCCTGCTCGATACCGACTTGCGTCGCGGTCGATTGCATCGCCTCTTCGGCTACCGGAAGGACCCCGGCTTGAGCAACGTCCTGCTCAAGCAGAATACCCTGGACGAGGCCCTGCGTCCCACCTCCCATGAAAACCTCACGATCCTGAGTGCCGGGAGCCACCTGCCCAGTGGAACGGAATTGCTCGGCTCACCGGATTTCGTCGAACTCATGAAGGTGCTGCGCAATCGGTTCGAGAGAATCGTCATCGACACGCCTCCCGTTTTGGGCCTTTCGGAAACGTCCATTTTGCAGGGCCATGTCGACGGCGTCCTGTTCGTCATCTGGACGGGCCACACGCCGAAAAGCGGCGTCCAATCCGCGATCGAAATGCTTCGGGCCAACGGGGCCAATTTCTACGGTTTTGTCCTGAATCGCCTCGATCTGAGCGCAACCGAAAACTACTACCAGTACTACTACTACTCGCACGACTACTATTACCAGCGTGCGATCGAAACGACATGAGTTCGCGTCCCTGGTTTCCCAGCCGCGCTTCTCACGTCCATTAACCTCACCGCATGACCCTCGCCGCGCCGCAATCGGTGCCGCCAGTTTCGGTAATCATTCCCAGTTACAACTACGCGCATTATTTGCGGCAGGCAGTGGACTCGGTTCTATCGCAAACCCATTCCGCGCTGGAGGTGATTGTCGTCGACGATGGGTCCACCGACTGCACACAAGAGATCTGTGCGCAGGTGACGGATCCACGCTTCCGCTGGATTCGACAGGACAATGCCGGCCTGTCGGCGGCGCGTAATACGGGAATCCGGGAATCCCGGTATTCACTGGTGGCTTTTCTCGACGCCGACGACCGATGGGATCCCACCTTTCTCGCCACGGTGGTCAGCGAGATGGATCGCCTGGGCCCGGCATTCGTGGCGGTCAGTACCGCCACAATGCGCATGGACGCGGATGGCAACCCTCTGCCGCCGCCCCGGCGCAATTTCCTGCGCAGCGGTGAATTGACCGTCTCCACCTTTTGCCTGCGTAATCGCCCCCTCTCCTCTTCCGTCGTCATGCGGAGCCAAGTCTTCAAAGAGTTTGGTGGCTTCGACACAGGCTTGCGCAGCTCAGAAGACCGGGACATGTGGATCCGCCTGACCGCCCGCGGCCAGCGCTTTTATTATCTCGATGCCCCGTTGGCCATTATTCGGCGACACCCGCAGAATATGAGCAAGAACGCGCCACGGATGAAACAGAACTCCGGAATGGTGCTCCGGCGGGCGTGGGACGCCGGCGTCGTTCCGCGCAGGCACCTTTCCTTCTGGCTGCGTGTGGCGGGGATACACTACTTTGTTGTTGCCTGGACGCACTTCGACGACGGGATGTGGGTTCGCGCGTGGAGATACCTTTTAACTTCCATCGTTCTCTGGCCGTTTTTCCTCAGACCACAGCGCGTCGCCGAGCCGCCCCTCTTTCGGCTGCGAGCCATGATCCACTTCGCCGCCAGGCTTGGCCACCCGCTTTTCCAGGCGCGGCTGCCCCGTTCCCAAGCGCCTCGGCTGCCGGCCCCGGCCCCATGCGCCGCCAAACCAGGGAACCAGCCAATCTTGAAATGAACCAATCTGTGGAGGTGACCATCCTCATTCCTTGTTTGAATGAGGCCGAGACGCTCGGCACTTGCATTGCCAAGGCGCGGCGTGGGCTCGCGGTGGCAGGAGCTGCCGGCGAGGTCCTCATCGCGGACAACGGTTCTACCGATGATTCCCGGCAAATCGCGGAAGAGTCTGGAGCGCGGGTGGTGCCAGTATCGGCGAAAGGCTACGGCAATGCGCTCATGGGAGGCATTGCGGCGGCGCGAGGGCGTTTCGTCATCATGGGAGACGCGGATGATAGCTACGATTTTCTCGAAGTTCCTCGCTTCATCGCCCGGCTGCGTGAGGGTGCTGACCTGGCCCAAGGCTGCCGGTTGCCCATTGGCGGTGGCACGGTCATGCCCGGAGCGATGCCGTTTCTGCATCGGTGGTGGGGCAATCCGATGTTTTCCTTCCTCGCCCGGCGGTGGTTTCACGCCCCGATCCATGACGTCTATTGCGGCATGCGCGGGTTTCGGAAGGAATTCCAGCAAGCGCTCAACCAGCGTTGCACCGGAATGGAGTTTGCCACGGAGATGATCCTCAAGGCCAGCTTGGGCCGAGCGAAGATCGCCGAGGTGCCAATCACCCTGCATCCGGATGGTCGCAAGGCGCACGCGCCGCATCTGAAGACCTTCCGGGACGGATGGCGCACCATTCGCCTGTTTTTGCTCTACAGCCCGCGCTGGCTGTTTCTGATCCCCGGGATTCTTCTCGGCATGTTCGGCATCTGCGCCGCCAGCCTGGGCATTTTCAACGTCAGAATCGGGCCGGCGACGTTTGATGCGCATACTCTGCTATTTGGCAGCCTGGCCTTGCTCCTGTCGTTTCAAACGCTGGTCTTCGCACTCATCACCAAGACCTTTGCGATCAGCGAGGGTTTCCTGCCGCAGGATCCGAGGCTCTCCAGGTTCTTCGAACTGATGAATCTTGAGAAAGGCTTGCTTCTTGGCGGTGCGGCCATGTTCGTCGGCTTTTGCCTGCTCGCCAGCACTGTCTGGCAATGGAAGGAAGCGGGCTTCGGTTCCCTGCCCTACAGTCAAACGATGCGCTGGGTCATTCCGGGCGCGACGTTCGCCGCCATCGGGTTTCAGGCAATCCTCTCAAGTTTCGTCGTGAGCTTCCTTGGGATGCGCCGCCTGTGAAAATCATCGAATCCATCCATGGCCAATATGTATCGGGACGCCGCATCTGTACTCTGGCACGCCACCTTGGAGAATTGATCCCGCCGAATGCCTCGGTCCTCGACGTGGGCTGTGGCGACGGGGCCCTGGCGGCTCTCATTGGAGATTCAAGGCCAGACCTGCAATTGCGGGGAATCGACGTCCTCGTCCGCAGGGACACCGCGATCCCCATCGAACCCTTCGACGGATCCCATATTCCGGCCGGGGACCGCAGCGTGGATATTGTCATGTTCGCGGACGTGCTCCATCACACCGACGACCCGATGACGTTGCTGCGGGAAGCCCGGCGCGTGACCCGCCGGCACATTTTGATCAAGGATCATCTTCGCGACGGCCTCCTGGCGGAAGCCACACTCCGCGTCATGGATGGAGTGGGGAATGCACGGTTCGGGGTCTCTCTGCCGTACCACTACTGGCTTCGTTCCCAGTGGGACAATGCCTTCGGGGAACTCGGTCTTCGGATTGAAGCATGGAAACCCCGGCTTGGAATTTATCCCCCATGGGCCAACTGGTTGTTTGGCCGTTCCTTGCATTTCGTCGCCCGACTTGGCACGGGTAATCATCTGCCATGACAGACACCTTCGAAGCGCCATCCGCCGGGGAAAGCCCGAATTCCAGCCCGTGGGAAGAGGCCTACCTGAGATTCGAATCCCCTGCGCAAGAAGTGCAAAAATTCCTGCGCCGACTGCGCGAAGTGGGCGCGGCCGAATGGCCTCGGAATTCGCAAATTGTCGAGCTGTTCTGCGGACGCGGCAGCGGCCTCCACGCTCTGCAGCAACTGGGATTCACCGAACTTGAAGGGGTCGACCTATCCCCCCGTCTGCTGGCGGAATACCGGGGACCGGGAACCATCCAATGCTGCGATTGCCGGAAATTGGTTTTTGCCGATGGTTCGCGCGACATTGCCATCGTGCAGGGCGGCCTGCACCATCTTCCCAATTTGCCAGCGGATCTGGAGATGACGATTTTGGAGGTGCGGCGCGTCCTTCGTCCCGGCGGCCGCTTCGTCGTTGTCGAGCCCTGGCTGACGCCATTCCTCCAGGTCGTGCATCGGATCGCCGCGACCCCCCTGGCCCGCCGCTTGAGTCGCAAGGTCGACGCGCTCCAAACCATGATTGAGCATGAAATCGTGACGTATCAACAATGGCTGGGACAGCCGGATTTGGTTCTCCGTCAATTCGAGCTTCGATTCGATACGGAGAGATGCGATCGGCGCTGGGGTAAACTCATGTACGTCGGGCGCCGACCGGCGTAAGGATCCAACCGAATCGTGCCCTCCGGAAAGATGGTCGTCCTTCACGTCGTCAATTCCCTCGATCCAGGGGGGATGGAGAACGGCATCGTCAACCTTTCGCACGCCCTGGAAGGGAAGGGCATCGAGTTTCATATCGCGTGTCTGGAGCGACGGGGAAAATTTGCGGAACGGCTGGCCTCCCCCGAACGCGTGACCATTTTGGGAAAAGGGAACGGGTTCTCACCACGCTCGAGCTGGCGGCTGGCGCGGTTGATCGCGCGCCTGCGACCGGACATTGTCCATAGCCACAATCTCGGACCGCTAATCTACGCCGGACTGGCCACACTCGGCGGCCGGACTTGTGTACTCTTGCATGGAGAGCACAGCCAATTGACGGCCGAAGAGCGCAGCCCGCGCCGTTTGTTGCAGCGCCGCTGGTTATATCGCGCCTGCCGCGTGGTTCACACCGTCTCACGGAATATGGCTTTCGAGCTCGGGGCTCTGGGATTCCAGCCGGGAAAAATCATCCCGATCTCCAATGGCGTGGACACAAGGCGGTTTGAGCCCGGGGAACGGCTTGCCGCGCGGCGGATCCTCGGCCTGCCAGCGGACGCCATTTGCATCGGAATCATCGGGCGGTTTGGACCATTCAAGCGGCATTTGGAGTTGATCGACGCGTTCGAGAAAATCTCCATGCAGATTCCAGCCGCACGCCTGGTCATCGCCGGGGGCGGCGGCAGCGAAGAAGGGGCCGTGACCCGTCGGGTGGAAGGCAGCCCGGTGCGGGAGCGCATCGATCTGCTTGGATTTCAGAGCGATCCCGTCCGCTGCTACCAGGCGCTCGACCTCCTCGCCGTCCCCTCGGCAAACGAGGGGCTTTCCAATGCCATTCTCGAGGCGATGGCCTGCGCGGTGCCGGCCCTGGCTCGTTCCGGATGCGGCCACGAGCAGATCATCGCCTCCGGCGAAGACGGTTGGATCGCCGAAATGGAGACGCCGGACCGCCTCGCCGCCAAGCTTGCGGAAATCCTCGGAGACCGCGCGCATCTCGTTGCATGCGGGCCCAAAGCGCGTGAAAAGGTGAAGCTGCATTTTTCAATCGCCTCCATGATCGACTCCTACGAAAGCCTCTATCGCACCAACGCAGAGTCGCCCCGATAATGGATCTCGTCACGGTCATTCTGTTCTTGGTGTTGTATTACATCCGGCCGCAGGAATGGTCGTCAGCGTTCTCGGCTATTCATTTCGTGCAGATCGTCTTGCTGGTCGCTATCTCCACGCTTTTCACACGATCCAGAAGCCTGGGGCTCGCCGACCTCTTTCAGACTCCTCACGACTGGATGATCTTTGGCTTTTGGCTCTGGCTCGTGATGTCCGCACCGAGTCCCTGGAGCGCATTCAAGGACTACCTCAATCTTTACATTTTCTACATTGTGGTGGTGCAGACGCTGTATTCCGTGCCGCGAATGATCCTCTTTGTCGGCTGGTGGACCTACCTGGTTGTGTTCATCAGCCTGCTCGCGCTGGCCAGCCAATGGGGCATCGACCCGTTGGGCAGCGCCGACCTCACCCAGGGACCGATGCAGGGGAGGCTTTCCCTCAATCTTTCCATTTTCAATAACCCCAACGCGCTTGGGCACAGCGCAGTTCCAGCCATCCCGATGCTCTTTTTCTACTGCATCTGGAGACGCCCGATCATTTCACGGCTCCTGGGGACCGCGCTGCTCTCGATCCCGATCTACTGCATCTACCTGACCCAGTCCAAAGGCTCGTTTCTTTCCGGTGGCGTGACCATTGTGGCCACGGCGCTGTTTGGCCGTCCGAAGACCTTTCAAATCATCGTCATCGTCGCGGTGCTCATGTTTGGGTCGAGCGCCGTCTACATGCTGCCGCGCATGAACGAGATCGCCAAATCAAAGACGGATCCGGCGATCCAAGGGCGGGTGGCTGCCTTCAAGCACGGGTACAATGTGTTGACCATCACCAAGACCGGCGTGGGCAAAGGCAATTGGTTCACGAGCTTTTTTGCCGCTCATCATTACTACAAGGCCGCACACTCCACCTACGTCATGATCGGTGGAGAACTGGGCTATCCGGGCCTATTTTTTCTGTGCGGCGTGTTCTTTTGCTGCCTCCGCACCTTGGTCACTGCCAGGACAGACACTTCGGACGAGGAGCGATTACGACGCATGCTGTTCGTGCTCGTCGTTTCGTACATGGTGTCGTCCTGGATGGTGAATTTTGAGTATCGCCCGACCTTTTTCATGTTTGCCGGCGCGACCGCAGCTCTGCATCGCCATTTGCATGGCATCTTGCGCGAGCCCGAAAAAGCGGAAGAAGAATCGGAAATTCCGCTTCCCGTTTGGCGAGCCGCCATGCTCCCGCGACCGGCCGCAGGGGGGGGGCTTCCGTCCGTCTACGTGGCAACAAGCGATCTTCTCACCGAATCACAGGAGTCGCTGGGCGAGCCCGCTCCGTCACCCGCGTTTTCGTCCCGAATCGAAGGCGGCTGGAATCGGATCGGCTGGTTTGACATCGCCATGACCAGTCTAATGGTGTGGGCGTTGGTGAAATTCTGGGCCTATATCATGATGCGCATGTAGCTGGCGTGTCTCCCCCTCCCTACGGATGCGCATCTCCCATTTGGCGGTTTGCTCTTATTTCGTCTCCCTCTTCGTGCTGGCTTATACTTTTGCCGGCTACGGCATGCTCATGGCCTGGCTGGCGCGGCTCCGCGCCAGCCCACTCTCCGACTCGGCAGGCAGCCTGGTCCTGCCTTCGGTTTGCGTCGTTCTGGCCGTGCGCAACGAAGGCGCGAGAATTGCCGGGCGTCTCCGCAATCTCCTGGATTCTGAGTATCCACGTGAAAGTCTGCGCGTGATTGTGGTTTCCGACGGCTCGACGGACGATACTGTGGCCAGTGCGGAATCGCTGGCCGACCATCGGATTCAAGTCATTGCCGAGCCGCATCACCGGGGCAAGGCGGCCTGCGTCAATCTCGCCATCTCGCGTTGCCAGGCGGAGATTGTCGTTCTCACCGACGCGCGCCAGTCCTTTGCCACCGATGCCATTCGCCGGCTCGCGATCCACTTCGGTGACCCGCAGATCGGCGCGGTCAGCGGCTCTCTGGAAATCGCCTCCGCCGCGAGCGCCACAGGCGCTGGAGTTGACGCATACTGGCGCTACGAAAAGAAGTTGCGCGCCGCGGAGTCGTGCTTCGATTCCTGCATCGGCTGCACCGGCGCGATCTACGCCATCCGCCGGGAATTATTTGCTCCGATTCCCGAGGATACGCTGCTGGATGATGTTGTCATTCCCATGCATATCGCCCTTCGCGGCAAGCGGGTCATCCACGAGCCCGCGGCGCGTGCCTTCGACCCACAATCCCTTGAACCGCGCACCGAAGAACGACGAAAGCAGCGGACTCTCGCCGGCAATTTCCAGATGATCTTTCGTTACTCGCGATGGCTCTCCCCCGTTCACAACCGGCTGTGGTGGCAATTGCTGAGCCACAAATTCCTGCGTCTTCTGGCTCCATTCTTTCTCGCCATGGCTTTCTTTTCGAATGCCCTTCTCATCCGCGATCCGTTCTTCGCGATCAGTTTCGCGAGCCAGCTTTTGTTCTACCTCGCGGCTATTCTGGGTGCGGCGGGAGCGAAGTCGCGCTGCTTCTCGCTGCCCGCCGCTTTCGTTTTTCTGAACGTCATGACGCTGCGCGGTCTCAATTACTATCTAGCCCGGAGGAACCGTCCCGGTTGGGAGTAGTCGCCTCTGGATGCACGGGAGCGGGCGCCGGCAACTCGGCTGCATCCGGCAATCGCAAGAGTGCGGCGGGTGTGGCATCGGCTTCGATGATCCACAAATCGCGGCCGGCGAAATACTGGCGGAGCTGCTGGTTTTCGGGCGGCGACATGATTCGCGCGACCACGGTCTTCGCCGAATCGATATCGGCGGAGTTGTAGACCCACTCCCGGTGCGGGTTGTGGTTGGGTTGGTAGTGCACAAAGACCAGGTGCCGGCCCGGCTGCGTCGCCAGTTCCGCCATGATGCGTTCGCGCTGAAAATCCCAGCGATTTCGATCCACCCGCGCAAGGCGTCCTACCGTGAGGACGGAAGAAAGCGCGCAAAGCACCAGGACGCCGCGCACCAATGCGACGCCCCAACGCCGGGAGGCCGAATGCATGACCTTGAGTTGGCGCATCGATTCCACGACAAGCACGACAAAAAAGCCTACGGCTGGCGCTGCATAGTGTGGATGCACCCACGTGCCCAGCAGCATGGTCGCGGAAAACAATGCACCTCCGGGGATAATGAGTCGCAACCAGCGATCCCCACGCATCGCCCACGGCAAGGCGAGAAGCGGCACAACCAGCAGGCGTGACCACAAACATGATTCTAGAAGAGTGTGAATTTTCTCCCAAGTGGCCGCCAGTAATGAATCCGACGACGTCCTTTGCCGCTGATAATAGGCAAGCGAATCCAACTGGAGCGCTCGAAGCTCCGCATGGCGGAATACCGGCTCCGGCTTCGGCTGTTGAAAAACAAAAAGCGGCGCCATGCCATAGGCTTTCTGGTAGACGGAATACGGCATTTGCCATGCGCTGCCCGTGACGCGGTAATTGTAAAATGCGAGTTGCAGCGCCAGCACCGCCAGCACCGCCAAAAGCGGCGCCGCGATGCGATACAGGCAGACTTTCCAGGATGGACCACGCGCTGATATAATCCAGACGCCAAGGGTCAGGCAGATCAGCAGGCAGAAGACAAATCCTTCATACGGGCGACTGTTGGCCAGGATCGCCATTCCGATGCCGAGCCAGAAAGCTTCGCGGGGACGTGGGTCGCGCAGGAGGCGGCGAAACGCGCCGAGGACGATGGCCCCGCCGGCCATGGCAACAGCCCCTCCCCAGTAATTCTGGCTCCAAACGATCATCTGCGGATGAAAGGCCGTCAGCAGTCCGCCGACCAGCGCCCAGCGCGGACGCATCCAGGCCAACAGCATCCAGCACACAGTCGCCGATGCTAGCGCCGTCGTGAACCATATTCCGACGATCGGAAGGCCGGTGGTGATTTCCCCGATGGCCAGGGCCAGCCCTTGGGCCGGCGGGTATTTCGAGGTGTAGGTGGGCTGCAGAAGAACGTAGATGCTTTCGAAGTGCTCCCAAAATGAGTGAGGCGGATTCGTCAGGCGTCCATGGGCCAGCGTGTCCGCAATCAGCAGATACCCAAATTCATCATGCGTTTGCGGCGGATTGATTCCGATGGAAATGCCCAGGGCCGCCGAAAACAAAAATGACACGAGCCCTACTGCGAAAACGGCGCGCCCTGGTTTCAAAGCCAGCCGGTCGAGCATCCTCTCCAATTTGTGAAACAGTCCCTGCCCCCATCGCGGCCACCACCAGACGATCGGCGCCAAGAGCGGCAATAGGAAATAGGCTTTGAACACGACGGACCGTGACCACATCTGCGCGAATACGTCTATCGCGAAGTGCTTGTTTCCCGTCCATCACGGACTCATTTGACGCAATTTTCACGTGTCATTGAAATCACCATGCGCGTCCACGCAAATCCGCTTGCCTGTGCGAATTCTCCAGCCAATCTTCCGGCCCCTTCATGAGCCTTTACTTGCCCGGCTGGTCCCGCGCTTCATTGATCGGCGGTCTCTTTTTCTTTTCGGGCCTCGCGGCCCTGATCTACCAGGTCGTGTGGATGCGGCACCTCTCCCTGTTTTTTGGAAGCGACGTGTACGCGGCAGCGGTCACGCTCAGCGTCTTCATGGGCGGCCTCTCGCTGGGGAGTTGGCTCGCGGAGCGTTTTGTCAGCCGCGTCAAGCGCCCCTTGCTTGGTTACGGCCTCATCGAGATCGCCATCGGCCTTTACGCCTTCGCCTTTCACGCGTTGCTCCGGTCGTTCACACCTCTCCTGGAAAGCGTCTATCGCACCTATTTCGATTCTGCGCCTGCCACCTACCAATTCACGCGCATCGCCATTGCCGCGCTGGTGCTCGTGCCGCCGACGACGCTCATGGGCGCGACGCTTCCGCTCGTCGTGCAAAGCTTTGTCCGGCGCGAGGGCGAACTCGGGCGCTTCGGGGGATTTTTCTACGCCATCAATACACTCGGCGCGCTGGCGGGCACGCTGCTCGCCGCATTCGCGCTCATCCCGTGGATCGGCATCGCCCGCACCACTTTCGTCGCCGTCGCCACCAATCTCCTCATCGGCACGATCGTCGCCGTCGTCGGGTCGCGGACGAAGGCCGGCGATTCACCATCCGCCTCTGCCGCGGCGCCCGAAGAACAGTCCGGATATCAGCATGATCCGGCAGCCGCCACGGTCGCGCTCTTCGCCATTGGGCTCTCGGGCCTGGCCGCCCTCGCGCTCGAGGTCGTGTGGACGCGCCTTCTCACACTTTCCTTCAGCGGCACGGTCTATTCGTTCTCGATCATGCTCGCTTCGTTCCTCTTCGGCATTTCCGCCGGCAGCCGGATGGCTTCGCTACGCATCGATCGCCACCCCAATCCTGTGCGGTATTTCGCCTTTCTCGAACTCGGCCTGGGCTTCTTCGTCGCATTCCTTGGCATCGGCGCCTTCCTTGTGCCGAAACTCGCGGGGGTTCTCGTGTGGGGCCTGACAGCCACCGCCCGTGGTAACTTCGCCTTCGGGGCGATCACCGCACAATTCCTCCTCGGTGTTTTGCTCATCCTGGTGCCGACCATGCTGCTCGGCGCGACGTTTCCGGTGGCCGTTCGGATCTGCACACGGCGCGCCGGAGAAGCCGGCGCCGGCACTGGGCGGGTCTATGCCGCCAATACCTGCGGAGCGATCCTGGGCTCTCTCCTGGCCGGTTTTGCACTCATCCCCGCGGTCGGCAGCCGGGCCAGCTTGATCATCCTCGCAGCGCTCTTTGCACTCAATGGATGCCTCCTGCTCTGGCAGAGTGCGGGCCGGCGGCTCGCAAAGTTGCGCGACCCGAGGGTGGTGCTGCCTCTCGGTGCCACCGTGGCCGTTTCCGCCGCCGTCCTGATGCTGCCACGCCAGACCGTGGCCAACTACAGCCTCCAGCAAAACAGCCGCCCCGATCTCATCTACCATGGCGAAGGCGTCGCTCATTCGGTCGACATCGTTCGTGCCGCCAATCACGACATCATCATGATGGTCGATGGCAATACCGAGGCCGATACCAGCTTCATTCAGCGCCGGCATTTCATTCTCAAGGGGCACCTGCCACTGCTCCTGCATCCGGCGCCGCGCGCAGTCGCGGTGGTGGGTCTCGGCCTCGGCATCACCCTTGCCGCGACCAATCGCAACCCGGAGGTGCAGTCGATCGATCTCATCGAACTCACGCCCGAGATGCCACGCGCACACGCCCATCTGAATGAAGTCACAGGCGGCGTTCTTCAAAGTCCCAAGGTGCATCTGCGCATCGACGATGGCCGCAACTTCCTCGCCATGTCGGACAAGCAGTTCGACATGATCACTGCCGATCCCATTCACCCGCGGATCTCCGGAGTGGGCTGCCTCTATACGGTGGACTACTACCGGGCACTCCAGCGCCGGTTGAAACCCGGCGGGGTCGTTTGCCAATGGATGCCGATGTACAATATCTCCCGCCGTTCATTCGATGTGGCGTTCCGGTCTTTCGCGAGCGTTTTCGCCAACGCCAGCTTCTGGTATGTGCGCGGCCATGGCTTGTTCGTCGCCACGCAGCAGCCCTTTTTCATCGACTACGGGAGGCTTCGCGAGCGCATGGCCGCCCCGGCGGTGCGCCAGGATCTTGCCTCGATCGAGATCGATGGCTCCGCTGCCTTCCTCGCGCATCTGCTCATGGGGCCCGGACAGATTCAGAAATACCTGGCCTCGACCGGCGACCAAACGTTGAACACCGACGACAACGCCTACCTGGAATATTTCACCCCATTCGAATTCCTGGAAAAGACGAAATCAATCGTCGCCGCGCTCGAGCCCTATGCCGGATTCGACCCTTCCATCCTCGTCAATATCAGCGACGCGGAGCGCGCGGAACTGCAGCAAGCTTGGGACGCGCGGCGCGCCCGGCTATTGACGGAACTCGACGAACCTCTGCGCTGACCTGCGTCAGCGTGTGGGAACGGTTGGCCGCGATTCCTGATGTGTGCGGATGAACTCCGCGATCTCCTTGCCGACGACCGTTTGAAACTCGGGGATGTAATGCCCATTGAGAAAGAACGCCCGGACCTTGCCGCCACAGGCGGCGAGCATGGCCTGCTCGGGCGAAACAACCGTCACTCGTGATTTCAGTGCGGCATACAGCTCCTCGTGGGGAAATCGTCCCTTCTCTTTCAAGGCCTCAAGCTCGGTGTCGTAGGGAAGATGCGCCACGATAAAAGAGCTTCCTGATGCCTTCACTCCGGTTTGAAATGTCTCGACGATTCGCAATGCCAATTGGGCCGGCTCTTCGCCGATCCGGTAAAAATTTTCCGGTCTGTTGAGGCGGGATCTTTCGGAAAGCTTCGTTTCGGCAAACGCGGCCAGCCGCGAGTGGCGCCACCAAGTGTATCGAAAATCCTGTGAGACCCAATAGTAGTCAAAGGCGCTGGGACCCCAGGCGGCCGGATTCGCGATGATCGCCGGCATTTCGGCGGGCCGGGGCGTTGGGGAGTTGAGAAGCCCCAAGCCATCGCCTTCCATCACAAAACGAGGCTTGGTAAATGGAATGCCTGTCTCCGGATCTTTGATCATCCGAATCAGGTTCAAATTGTCGTAACAGTTCACCACGGCGAACCCAAAGATCACAATCTGCGGATGCCATGGCGCGCCGTCGCGCTTCCATCGCAAATACGCCTGGTCCATCCCGTAGCCGTCCACGCCGAAATTCAAGACCTCCGCGGGGACGCCGCTGCGATTCAATTCATCCTCGAGCACCCGCCACCAGCTTTTGTCAAAAGTGCCCTGCGTGTAGGAACCTCCAAAGGCCGCGATACGCAACCGGCCTGGCGAAGGTTCCAGGGCCACCGCCGAATCGCTGCTGATGAAGCCTGCGGAATTGTGATGGGCCACATTCGGCCTCAACGTCCAGCCGAGTTCCGGGTCGTAGATGATGGCCGAATCCTTTGACGCCAGGTATTGCGCGATGACACGTTTCGCCTTCCGTGCCGGCGCATGGTATGGTTTCAGCCGGGAGTCGCGAAACTTGAGATTCCCGTCTTCATCGGACGTGCAAAAGAGCCGGACGCCCAGTTCCAGGATCAGCAGGCAAAAAATGACAGGCAGCGCCACGACGACCGCGCGCGCCACCCACCGCCGGCTCAAGGCAGCCATTTCCCCTCCCGCAACGCGTGGTCTATCTTCGCCGCCATGAGTTCATTGCCGCGCGCGTTCGGGTGGGCATCTCCAGGGCACACCCAGTATTGATGCGGGTCGCCCAGCTCGGGAAACGCATCGAGCAACTCCAGCGTGGGCAGCTTCACCTGGGCGCACAGGGCGCGGATTTCGTCGTGGATGTCCTTGAACTCGTATCCCGGCCCGATCGTGTGCAGTTCCGGGATCAACAGGATCCGGCAAGGCACTTTGTGCTTTTCGCAAAAAGCCGCGAGATCGGCGAAGGCGCGCCGGCACTTCGGCCAACCGGGCTGCGCATCATCGTACAGCCCGCGATAGTAGTCGGTGTAACTCTGGCGCGCCTTGGTGTTGCGCATCATGCCGTCGATCGCGGAATCAAGCCACACAAACGCATACGAGTGATAAGCGAACCAGTTCTCGCTCGGCTTCGGCGTCGGCTCGGCGTCGTTGATGAACCAGCCGACGAGAATGAGGTCCGGCTGTAATTTCCAGCCTTCCTCTTTTAGGTACGCCACCTCCATGGCCGTATTGGAATTGCCGACACCCGTGTTGACGACCTCGAATTTCCGCCCCGGTACCGGAGGGTTGGCATTCAGCGATTTTTCCAGGAGGTGGCAGAAGGTGCTCTCAAATGGCACGCCCCAGCCAAAGGTGATCGAGTCTCCCAAGACAACAATTCGCTCCGTTCCGGCGGGCTTTTCCAAGCTGCGTTCCACGTCACGCAAACCCAGCGAGTCCGTCTGGACATCGACTCCCATCAAGAATCGGTGCGCATTCGGGCGATGCCGGTGGCCGATTTCCGGATTCGGGCTGCGCAACTTCACGTCCTTCGCATATTTCCACATTTCCACGCCCAGGTGCATGGTTCCGCGGCCGATGACAATCCGCGCGAATCCTTCGAGCATGAGAAGACAAACGAGGATTGTGCAAAGCGCGATGGTGATTTTGAGGATGGCGCGGCGAGACATGGCAATGAGGTGTTTACAGGTGCGTGTGCCCGCTCCAATCGTCCAGCGTAAACGTCGCGCAAAATGTGCGCTCAGAATGTCGCGCAAACGTCGCCAAATTTCCCTCGACGCCCTACTGGGGAGACGCGATAAGTCCCGGCCCTTTTCCTATGCCCGACCGCATCCTCGGCATCTCCGCCTTTTACCACGACAGCGCCGCCGCGCTGGTCGTCGATGGTGAAATCGTGGCGGCGGCGCAGGAGGAGCGCTTCACCCGGATCAAGCAGGATCCCGATTTTCCCAAGCATGCGGTCGACTATTGCTTGCGCGAGACAGGACTCCAACCGGAGGACCTCGATTACGTCGTTTTCTACGACAAGCCGTTGCTCAAGTTCGATCGTCTGCTGGAAACCTATCTCGCTTACGCTCCCGCCGGATTGCGTTCCTTCATGATGGCCATGCCGCTCTGGCTCAAAACGAAGCTGCACCTGCCACGTGAGATCCGCAAAGCGCTCGGCGGACGCTATCGCCGGCGCATCGTTTTCACGGGCCATCACGAAAGCCACGCCGCGAGCGCCTATTATCCTTCGCCGTTCGACGACGCGGCAATCCTGACCATGGACGGCGTGGGAGAATGGGACACGGCCTCGATCGGCCACGGGCGCGGCCACCACATCGAACTACTCAAGACGCTTCAGTTTCCGCATTCCCTCGGGCTGCTCTACTCGGCCATCACCTATTTTTGCGGCTTCAAGGTCAACTCCGGCGAATACAAGCTGATGGGGCTCGCACCCTACGGCGAGCCGCGATACGCCGACACGATCCGCACGAAATTGATGGACCTGCGCGAGGATGGTTCCTTTCGCATGGACATGCAATATTTCAATTACTGCCAGGGGCTCACCATGACTTCGCCGGAGCTCGACCGCCTCTTTGACGGTCCGCCACGCTCCGCCGAATCGCGAATCACACAACGCGAGATGGACCTCGCCGCGTCGATCCAGAAAGTGACCGAGGAGATCGTCCTGCGCATGGCGCGGACGGCAAAAAATCTCACCGGCTCGCGGAACATCGTGCTCGCAGGCGGCGTGGCGCTCAACTGTGTGGCCAATGGCGTGCTGCTGCGCGAAGGCATTTTCGATGACGTCTGGATTCCAGCGCCGGCGGGGGACGCGGGCGGCGCGCTGGGCGCCGCGCTCTTCACCCACTACCAGTTGCTCGGCCGCGAGCGGAAGGCCCAGCCAGGCGACTCGCTGAAGGGTTCGCTGCTGGGTCCGCAATTCAGCAACGAAGAAATCCGCGCCTTCCTCCAGGCGAAAGAGATCAGGCATCACGATCACCCGGACGAAGCCGAACTGTTGCAGAACGTCGTCGCCGCGATGCTCGAGGGCAAGGTCGTCGGCTGGTTCCAGGGCCGCATGGAATTCGGGCCGCGCGCGCTCGGGAGCCGCTCGATCATCGGCGACGCCCGCAGCCCGGAGATGCAGAGTCAGATGAATCTCCGCATCAAATATCGCGAGAGTTTCCGCCCCTTTGCGCCCAGTGCGCTGGCCGAGGACGCCGGCGACCTTTTCGAACTCGACCGGGAATCGCCCTACATGCTGCTCGTGGCGCCGGTCGCCAAAAAGCACCTCCTGCCGCTCACGGCGGAACAAAGCGCGTCCATGAAGGATGCCGACTTGTGCAAACGCGTGAACGTCCCGCGATCCACCGTGCCGGCCATCACCCACGTGGATATGAGCGCGCGCATCCAGACCGTAACCGAGGCGCGCAACGGCCGTTACTACCGCCTGATCCGTGAATTCAAGCGCCAGACCGGTTGCGGCACGATCATCAACACCAGCTTCAATATCCGCGGCGAACCGATCGTCTGCACGCCGCAGGACGCGTACCGGTGCTTCATGGGCTGCGACATGGATGTGCTCGTGCTGGAAAACTGCATTCTCTACAAGCACGAGCAACCGCAGCTCACCGAGGCCGAGAAGCAACGTTACGTGGAGAGTTTCACCCTCGACTAAATCCGCATGGTCAACCCATTCAAAGATACCAATTGGAATCCCGGCCTCGCTGAAAAGCGGAGCTTTGCGAAGTCGCTCATCATCGGATTCCCCGCCCTCGCGGTGCTCTTCACGCTAACCGGTTGGCTGAAAACGCACGCCTTTCCCGGCTGGACGCCATGGCTCGCGGTGATCGGCGCGGGCACAGGCGTGATCCTCTGGCTGCTCCCCCAATTCGCGAGGCCTTTCTACCTCGCCTGGTACTTCGTCGCCTGCTGCATCGGCATTGTGGCCAGCAATCTCCTCGTTGCCGCTTTCTTTTATGCGGTAGTCTTTCCTTTCGCTCTGATCATGCGCGTCCTCAAGCGCGATCCGTTGCATCGGCAATGGGATTCCTCCGCCACCACCTACTGGCGCGACACAGAAATGCCGGTTGATCCTAAACGGTACTTCCGCCAGTTTTGACGCATTCCCCTTGATTCCATGAGCGACAATCCCAAGAAGTCTTTCGAAGAAGCCTCCGATGAAAAGCAGGAAAGCCTTTTCACGGAAATTATCCAGATGTTGCGCCACAACAAGAAGTGGTGGCTCATCCCCATGATCATCGTGTTGCTGTTCTTCGGTCTGTTGCTCATCCTCGGATCCACGAGCGCAGCCCCATTTATCTACACCCTCTTTTAGGACCGCCGGGCCGGCCCAAAATGCTCAAGGCGCTCGACCTATGGCTGCCGGCTTGGTTGCGGCGCAAGCGGGAGACTTCCGGGCTCGGCGCCCGGCACGTGATCCTCGCCGTGTGCGATCACTTTGAGCCATTGCAGCGCGGCGACAAAGCCGATGCCCTCCAGCGCCTCGCCACCTGGCGGCGCGATTTTCCAAAATCCATCGCCGGCGTGACTGACTCTGGTGGGCAGGCGCCGCGCCACACCTTCTTCTATCCGGTCGAGAAGTACGACCCGGAAATCGTCGGGCAGATCGCCGCGCTCTGCGCCGAGACCGGGTCGGAACTGGAGATCCATCTCCATCACCAGGACGACACGGCCGACAACCTGCGCCACACGCTGCGGGAAGCCGTGGAGCGGCTCTCCGGGCATGGCGCCCTCGCGCGCGACCAAACCGGCGCCTTGCGTTACGGCTTCATCCACGGCAACTGGGCGCTCGACAATTCTCATCCCGAAGGCCGCCACTGCGGGGTGCGCAATGAACTCGCCGTCCTTTGTGAGACGGGGTGCTACGCGGATTTCACCCTGCCTTCCGCGCCGGAACGAACCCAAACGCGCACGATCAATTCGCTTTACTACGCCCAGCCGACCGGGCAGCCAAAATCGCACGAGTACGGCCAGCGCGTGCGCGCTTCGCGCCAGCCCCAATCGGTGCCGGAGAACGAACTGCTGCTCATCCAGGGGCCGCTCGCGCTCAATTGGCAGCGCAGGAAATTCGGCGTTCTGCCACGCATTGAAAATGGGGACCTGACGGCGGCCAATCCTCCCACCCGGGAGCGCCTGGAGCTCTGGCTCGATTGCCATATTGCGGTCGAGAACCGCCCAAACTGGATCTTCGTGAAGCTCCATACGCATGGCGCCAAGCTCGAAAACACGCGAATGCTGCTGGGGGAGCCGATGCGCAATTTTCACCGCTCGCTGGCGAAAATGGCCGGCGACGATGAAAGCATCCGCTTCCACTACGTCTCCGCGCGCGAGATGGCGAACCTGGTGCACGCGGCCGAGGCGGGACACTCCGGAGACCCGGGCCAGTTTCGCGATTTTCGCTACCGGCGTCTTTCCACCACGGAAACAGCGAAGACCTTCGTGGAGCCAAGCCGTTGAAGCTGCTCTTTTGCTCGAATCTATTTCCCGATCGTGGCGAACCGTGGCGCGGGCTCGACAATGCCACCCTGCTCCGCCACCTCGCGGAACGCTGGGAGATTCGAGTGCTGGCTCTACGACCGGTGCTTCCCTGGCAGGCGCGAAACTGGGCGAGCCGCGAGGAGGACCAGGTCTTCCAACCGCGCTATATCCCCGCGCCTTATTTGCCCCGGATCGGCAGCCGTTGGAACCATCGATTGATGGCCCGCGCCCTGCGCCCCCATTTCGATGCGTTAAGAGCGCAATTTCCCTTCGAGGCCGTGCTCGGCTCGTGGCTTTTTCCGGACTGCTGCGCGCTCGCCGATCTCACGAAGGAGGACCGGGTTCCCTTGGTCGCCGTCGCCCAGGGGACGGATGCCCACCAATACCTGCGCATGCCGGTCCGGCGCCGGATCATGCTGGACCGGCTGCCACACGCCTCCGCGATCATCACGCGGAGCGCGGAAATCGCCCGCCTGCTCGCGGCCGCCGGTTTTTCCCAGGAAAAGCTGCACCCGGTCTATAACGGGATCGATTTCACCCATTTCGCTCCCGCCGGCCAGGCGGAGGCGCGGGACCTTTTAGGGCTGCCGCGGGAAAGCAGGGTCGTGCTGTTCGTCGGGAATTTCTATGCGATCAAGAACCCAACGCTGCTCGTCGAAGCGCACGCCCGCTTGTGCCGCGATGGTGAATTCACGGATTGCCGGCTCGTGATGATCGGGGGCGGGCCGTTGGAAGGAAGCCTCCGGCAACTCGCCGGCCAGCTCGGCACGGGTGACCAGGTGATCTTCACCGGACGAAAGGACGCCGCGGCGGTGGCGCGGCACATGCAGGCGGCCGATGTGCTGGCCCTGCCGAGTTGGAATGAGGGAGTGCCCAATGTGATCCTGGAGGCTTTCGCCTGTGGGTTGCCGGTGGTCGCCAGCCGGGTGGGCGGCATCCCGGAAGTGCATCAGGAGGGTTTGTTGGGACGGCTGTTCCCCGTGGGAAACCTCGACGCACTCGTCCAGGCATTGCGCGAAGTGTTTCACACGCCGCCGGACCGAAGGCAAATCCACGAGCATGCCCGGCCATTCTCCTGGGAGCGCACCGCGGCCGCATACGAAAGATTGCTCCTCGACGCCACGCGATGAAGATCCTCTACCATTTCCGAACCCAGGGCACCGGCGCGGAAGGCGTGCACATTGCCGGCATGGCCAACGCATTCACGCAATTGGGGCACACGGTCGTCTTCTCCAGTCCGACCGGTGTCGATCCGCGAACCAACGCGGGGGCGGATCCTTTCGGCTCGAAAAAGAGGCGCTCGGCGCTCTCCCGCCTTGCCGCCCGGGCGCCGGGCTTCGTCTTCGAGTGTCTCGAGATCGGCTACAATTTCGTCTGCTATCCGCGCCTCCGTCGCCTGCTGGCGAATGAGCCTTGCGACCTCATCTACGAACGCCATGCATTCTTTCTCGCCGCGACCGCCCTGCTGGCGCAATGGCGGCGCATCCCCCTCATCGTCGAAGTGAACGAACTCGCCGGGGACGAGCGCGTCCGCGCCACCCCGTGGCTGGCTTCCCTGGCACGCCTCGCCGACCGTCTGACTTTCCAGCGCGCGCGGCTCATCGTCGTCGTTTCCCCCCATCTGCGGCGGCGCATTGCCGCGCTCGGTATTCCGGAAGACAGGATTCTCGTCCTGCCCAACGCCGTCGACGAGGAGAGCCTGGAGGCGCCCACGGATGGCGCGGGGGTCCGCGAGAAGCACCGATGCCAGGACGCCCTCGTGATCGGCTTCGTGGGTTGGTTCGTCCCATGGCACCGGCTGGACTTGCTCCTCGAACACTTTGCCCGGCTGGCCGGCACCGACCCGCGCCTGCGCCTGATGCTGGCCGGCGACGGCCCACTCCGCGGGATGCTCGCCGAACGCGCCCTTGCCCTCGGCGTCCGCGAGCGTGTCATCTTCACCGGGCCGGTGCCCCACGCGCAGATCCCGGACCACATCGCCGCGATGGATATCTGCGTCGTCCCGCACAGCAACGAGTATCGCTCGCCGATCAAACTCTTCGAGTACATGGCCCGGGCCCGCGCGGTTGTCGCCCCGCGGACTGAACCAATCGCGGCCGTCATCCAGGACGGCGAAAACGGCCTGCTCTTCGACCCGGAGAAACCGGAGGAACTGGGTGCGCAAATCGCCCGCCTGATGACCTCGCCCCGGCAACGCGAACGCCTGGGGGCCGCCGCACGAACAGCCGTGGCAGGTCGTCACACGTGGCGGCGCAACGCGGAAGCGGTACTCGCAGAGTTGCGACTGCCCTGATCGCGGCATGCATTTTGCAATGGCGTAGGAATACCGAGCAATGCGGCTTTTTACGCAGACTATGGGTGACATCTGGCCCACTCGTTTCAAAGACGCGTCCAAAATCAAATCGTCACTTGCAAACCACACTGTCATCGATCAAGAGAGTAGGCTCCAACTTGCGCGTCTTGATTTCTCAGAGCTACGTGAATACCCGCCTTTGTTTATCAGGGGCAAACCAATGAACAGCAACGGACTCCTCCGTAAACACTGGTTTCACGTTTCCATGCATTTTTTGATGGACGCGGCGCTTTTCTTTGCGGCGTTTGTGGTCGCCACCTGGATGCGTTTCGGCGACGAGAGCGGAAGAGCTTTGTGGCTGGAGTGGCCGTTTTTCGCGCTGGGCGGATTATTCTTTTCCTCGATTACCTACATCGCCGGCCTGTATTCGACCCATAGCGGAACACGGGGGATCTTCGAGCGCTCGCTGGTCCTGGTCGCATGTGTCACCACCGCGGTCCTGATGGTCATTGGCGGCACATATTTGCATTCGGCCCGCCCCTTGGGTCGCGGCATCATGCTGCTCGGCGGCGCCGTTTCCTACCTGGTCGCGCTACTCCATCACGTCATCTTGCTGCACGGCCTGAGGAATGCCAAAGAGCGCATCCTCTATGTGGTGAGTTCCGCATTCGACGAAGCCGAAACGCGGCTCGTCAGCAGCTTCTGCGGGCGCAATCTGGAGTTCGTCGGCGTCGTGGCCTCCAATGGATACCAACCCTCGGTCAAGGCCCGAATGCTCGGTCACGTGGAAGACCTCGCAACGATCGTGCATCGTGAAAAAATCAGCCGGGTCCTTTGCACGAACTACAGCCTCAAAGACGGAGCGCTGACGAGGCACTTTTGCAAGCTGCGCTACTCCGGGATTTCAGTCATGCCCCTCGTCAATCTCTGCGAGGAAATCGAGCAATATGTTCCGCTGGAACTGATCAGTTCCGAATGGCTTCTCAACGCCAGTGGTGAACCGCAGCACATCTATATCCAAAAGCTGAAGCGACTCTTCGACATCGTGTGTTCGAGCGTCGGGCTGTTGCTGGGCGCTCCGCTGGTGCTGCTCGCCGCCCTGGCCATCCGCCTGACGTCGCACGGCCCGATCTTCTACCGCCAGACGCGCAGCGGACGGTTTGGCCGGACTTTCGACATGACCAAGCTGAGGACAATGTGCGTGGGCGCGGAGACAAACGGGGCCGTGTGGAGTGGCAAAAACGATCCGCGAGTCACGTTCGTCGGCCGCTTTCTCCGTCGCTATCGCATCGATGAAATCCCGCAGCTTTGGCACGTGCTTTGTGGGCACATGTCGTTCGTCGGCCCCCGTCCGGAGCGGCCGGAAATCATCACCCAGCTGGCCCGCGAAGTTCCATTTTACGAAGAGCGGCTCATGGTCCAGCCGGGGATCACCGGCTGGGCGCAGGTGAGCTACCCCTACGGCGCATCGGCCAAAGATGCCCGCCACAAGCTCGAGTACGACCTCTACTACATGAAACACATGAGCCTGTTTCTCGATGTGTTTATTCTGCTCGATACCGTGAGGATCGTCATCCTTGGGGGCGCGACTGCCGCCCGCCGGGTTTCTCTCGACGGTGGCGACATGAAGGAGTGGCAGGGATTGAAGGTCAAGGACTCTGCTCCCTCCGAGGCCGTGAAGCTGGGCGCCGCCTAGCCCATGAACGACTCGCGCCCGGCCGGCCCCGGCATTCCGGCCCGCTTGAAAATCGCCTTCATCAAGCGCAAGCGATTCTCGCACATCAATGCCGCCTTGCACGCCCAATTGGAGCGCTGCTTTCCCGAATTCGATCTCGAGGAAATCGACGTCTTTCGCGATTTTATCCTGCGCCGGCCCGACGTCGTTCTGCGCAACTTGCTCGAAATCCTTCGGATCTACGGCCGGGACATTCTTCATCGCCGGCGGAAGCTGCTGCTCTGCTTCTACCGCACGCCGTATATTTTTCAGGCAATCCGTGAGTGGCTTCGTTCACGCCTCGGCCCGCGGAGGGGCGAGTTCGCTTTTTCCTTCTCCAGTCAATCCCTTTACGACGCCAGCATCCCCGGGCTGCCGCACTTCCTTTACACAGACCACACGCACCTCGCTAATCTCTACTATCCCCATTTCGCGAAGTCTTCGCTGTTCGCGCCGGATTGGATCACTCTCGAACGGGAAATCTACCAGAATGCCGCCCGGGTCTTCGTCCCCGGCGAGCACGTGCTGCAATCGCTCCGCGAACAATACGGCTGCGAGTCCGAGCGGACTTGGTGCGTTCATGCGGGGATCAATTTTTTTGACGAAACACCTCCTCCGCTGAGCAACGACGATTTCGCCAACCAGACGATCGTCTTCGTCGGTGTCGACTGGCCGCGCAAGGGAGGCCCGGAACTTATTGAGGCCTTTGAGCGTGTCCGCCAGCGCCTGCCCAACGCCCGGTTGACGATCATTGGTTGCACGCCTTCCGTTCGCAGCCCTGGCATTCACATTGCCGCACGCATCCCCATCAAGGAGGTCGCCCGGCATCTCTCGGAAAGCTCGGTGTTTTGCCTGCCCAGCCGGATCGAGCCTTTCGGGATCGCTGTACTCGAAGCATTTGCCTGCGGCCTTCCCGCGGTCGTGACCCGCGTCGGCGCCCTCGGCGGTCTCGTCCGCGATCGGGAAACCGGGCGAGTCGTGGAGCCCGGGAATCCCGCCGCCCTGGCGGACGCCCTGGTCGAGCTGCTCTCAGATCCGGAAAAGTGCCAGCGCTACGGCGAAGCCGGCCGGCGCTACGCGCAGGAAAACGGCACATGGCACGCCGTTGGAGACAAGCTCCGCACGGCGATCCAGGAGTGCCTGCCGGGCAAGTGACTCGATCAATACACCTCGACCGGCGAACGCTTGCCATCCTCGGGGCTGCGCTGGTCCGCGGCGGCTTCGCCGAGCACCGTGGCGCGCAATTCCCGCACCTCCAGATCGCGGCGCACAAACTCGGCTTCGTCCCACGGATCGGGCGGCGTCTGCTTCGCCTTGAATTTCGCCACGTTTTCCAGCGCGCGATCCAGGTCGGGCACGGGCAGCCGGGCGAGGTGGCCAAAGGCTTCCTCGACCACATTCACCCGGTGGCAGATCATGGCGAGATCGTTGCCGGCGGTGATCGCGAGCCGGATCGTCTCCTCCAGGCCGTAGTGGTTGAGAATGGCACCCATGTCGAGATCGTCGGTCATGATCAGCCCCTGAAAGCCTTGCTCACCCCGGAGCAGATCGGTGACCACACGACGCGAAAGCGACGACGGCGTCTTGCTGCTCTCCAGCGCGGGATAGAACGCATGGCCGATCATCATCGAATCGATCTTATCGGCGAAGTGCTGGAAGACGGCGAGTTCATGAGCGCCGAGTTCCTCCCGGCTCAGGGTGATCTCCGGCAGCTCGTGGTGCGCGTCGAGCGGAGCCCGGGAGTAGCCGGGGAAATGCTTGCCGCAACTCAGGATGCCTTCGCCTTGCAGCGCCTCGTTGAAAGCCCCGGCATTGCGGATCACCTGGGCCACGTCGTTGCCGTAGCAGCGCCCGCGCAACGAATTGTCCGCATCGTCGTCGAAAGAGATGTCGAGCACGGGGCAGAGATCCAGATTGAACCCAAACATCCGCAAGAGGCGCCCGGTGATGGCGCCGTGGCGGCGGATGAGGCCGAGATCGTTCCTGTCGCGCAGTTGATTCGCATTGGGCGGCTCGTGCCCGATCAGCTTGAGGCGGGAGACACGGCCGCCCTCCTGGTCGATCGTGACGATCGGTTCGACGAGGCTCAACTCGCGCAGGTCGTCGATGAGTTTCCGCAGTTGGCCGGGCGATTGAATGTTGCGCCCGAAAAGGATGTAGCCGCCGGGCTGAAGCCGGCGGAAGATCGCGGCCGTGGCCGGATCGAGTTCCGGGCCGGGGACGCCGGTGAGGAGTAATTGACCGAGAGAAGATCGTTCCATATAGCCAGCACAGCCTAGCGCCTCCCCGCTCCAAACCCACCATTTTTCGATGCTCCCCTTGCCCATTTTCCATCGCTACCGGCCGACTTGCTTCATCGCCCTCCTCTGACCATGCGCCTCGCGCTTTACGGGGGAACATTCGATCCCATCCACAATGGCCACCTGCTGCTCGCGCGCGACGCGCTGGAGACGCTGAAGTTGGATCGCGTCCTCTTCATTCCCGCGGGCTTGTCTCCGCACAAGCTGGCGACCACTCCGGCGCCGGCGGAGATTCGCCGGGAAATGCTCGCCGCGGCGCTCGCCGATGAGCCGGGGTTCGAAATCGATGACTGGGAGCTGTCGCAGCCGGGTCCGAGCTTCGCCATCGATACGGTGGAGCGCATCCGGGCCCGCCACCCGGGAGCCACCCTCTTCTTTCTCATCGGGGCCGATAACCTCCGCGAATTGCACACGTGGCGGCGGATTGAGGATCTGCGCCGGCTCACGGAATTCGTCGTTTTTGGGCGCGACAAAGGCGGACCAAAGGGGCCGGACGAGTTCCAGGTCCTGCCGCGCCGGATCGATATCTCGGCCACGGAGGTTCGCACGCGGGTTGCACAGGGGGCTTCCATCCGCTATCTGGTTCCCGACGCGGTGCGTTTGCTCATCGCCACCCATCACCTTTACCAGGACCCATCTTATCGACTCTGAAAAGCTCGCCCGCCTCTGCGCGCATTATGCCGCGGAAAAAAAAGCTGAGGACATCCTCGCCATCGACCTTCGTGGTATTTCCGGTTTCACGGATTTCTTCGTCATCTGCTCCGGCACGTCCGAGCCTCATCTGAAGGCCATCGCGGGCGAGTTGCACGATGGCTTGAAGAAGGACCACGGAATCAGCCCGATGGCCATCGATGGCTTTCCCACCAGCCAGTGGATCGTCGCCGATTACTCCGACGTGGTGGTCCACATCTTCCATCACGAGAAGCGCGGATTCTACAGCCTGGAGGATCTCTGGAGCGACGCGCCCCGGCTCAAGTTGAAGCTGTGAGCCTCGTCATCGAGACCGAAGTCGGCTGCCCGTGGTGCGGCGAGTATTTCGCGACCACCGTGGACACCTCGCAGGGGGACTATACGACGATCGAAGACTGCGCGGTGTGCTGCCGGCCGATCAACCTGACCATCACCAGCGAACCGGGGGAGCTCTCAGACGTCCAGGCGGAACGGGCGTAGACTGATGCGCGTCGAAGTCCTCAATACTGGCACGGAGTTGCTCCTCGGGAGCGTCCTCAATACCCATCCCCGAATCTTTGCCGAGGCGCTCTGGCCGCTTGGCCTGCGGCTCCAGCGCCAGGTCACTGTGCCGGATGGCGGTGAAGGCATCCGCGGCGCCCTGGAGGACGCGTTTGGACGCGCCGAGATCGTGCTCATGACGGGTGGACTTGGGCCGACGACGGATGACATCTCGCGCGAGGCCGTGGCGGAGTTGCTCGGCCTCGAAATGATCCATGACGAGACGGTGATGGACGCGATCCGGGCGCGTTTTGCCCGGCGCGGTCTGGAAATGAGCGCGCGCAACGCCCGCCAGGCGCAACGCCCGCCGCAGGCCATCGTCCTTCCGAACAACCATGGCACGGCTCCGGGTCTCTACCTTCCCCCACAACCCTGGCGTGGCGGGGAGACTCCGCATCTTTTTCTTCTTCCCGGCCCACCACGCGAATTGCAGCCCATGTTCATCGAGGGCGTGCTGCCCATCCTGCAACAGGTCGTGGCGCCTCGGCCCACGGTCGAGATGCGCGTCTTCCGCACCTCCGGCCTCGGGGAATCGAATGTCGAACAGATGGTCGGGGAACCGCTGCTGGCGCTCGGGATCGAACTGGGCTATTGCGCCCGGCCTGGGGAGGTGGATCTCCGCACGATTGGCGCGCCCGCGGTCCTGGACGAAGCGGCTCGCATTATCGAGGAGAAACTCGGCCCCCATATCGTCACGCGCGACCAGCGGACCCTGGAGAAAGTCGTGGTCGACATGCTTACCGAGCGGCACGAAACGCTGGCCGTCGCGGAATCCTGCACCGGAGGTTTCCTGGCGCACCGCGTGACGAATGTTCCCGGAGCTTCCGTCGTCTTCGTCGAGGGCTTCGTCACCTACGCCAATGCGGCCAAGACACGCGCCTTGGGAGTCGATCCCGCGCTCATCGAGGCGCATGGTGCGGTCAGCGAATCCGTCGCTCGTGCCATGGCGGAAGGAGCCCGGCGCTATTCACAAGCTGACCACGCCCTGTCCACCACCGGGATCGCGGGACCCGGTGGCGGCACCGAAGAAAAGCCTGTCGGTACGGTTTTCATCGCCCTGGCCACGAAATTGGGGCCGACCGTCGTGGAGCGTCACCGCTTTGGCAGCAACCGGGAGAACTTCAAGGACCACGCGACGCAGGCGGCTTTGAATCTGTTGCGGAGGGCGATGGTGGCGCCGGCAACGTAGTAGGACCGGCGGCGCTCAGCTGCCAGACGAACGGCGAATAGAACTCGGGTGGGTCGCGGTGCGGCTTTACGTAGCCGCGAATTTATTCGCGGAACCTTCGCTGCAAGGCCAATCAAATCCCTTCGGAGCTAGAAGGACTCGCCGCTCCACATCGCTAATCGACGAAGTTTCTTCCCGCACCACTACGGCTCGACAACCGCCGGTGTCCCAATCTTCACCTTCTGGTAAATCAACGGGGCAATATCCGCCGGCAGTCGGATGCACCCATGGGATGCCGGATACCCCGGCAGGATGCCGACATGGAAGCCGACCCCGCTATTGGTCAACCGGCAGAACCACTTCATGGAAGCTCCCTGGTAGTGGGTTCCGCTTGGGGCGGAATCGATCTGGCTGCTAATGCCCGAGCGAATCACCCGCCCAGTCTTGTCAACGAAATCTCCGTAAATGCTCGACCGATGATCGGGATCCTTCTCCAGGATACGAAACGAGCCCGTCGGCGACTCATGTCCCTTCCGGCCCGAGGAGATCGGGGTATCGATGTAGATCTGTTCGCCGACCATCAGATACGCCCGCTGCTTGGCGATGGAGATAATCACGTGGGCATTGTCCGGGGTAATGACGGACTCGAGGCTCTTGTCGATCTTGGCCGGCGGCTGCCCGCGATGGATCAAGTCGGTCGCCTTCTTCATCGGCGTCGGATTCTTCGGGCCAAAGAGCTGGGCCGAGGCGGGCTGGACCAGCACGCCCAGGAGCAGCAGAAGGGCGGCGGACAGCGTGAAAGAATGGCCTACGGATCTCATGCGGCGGAAAAAGTTGTTGTTACATACGGAGCCTTCCGCACGGCGGCAATCACATAATCGGCGCCGCCGGATCGCCGCGGGAAGAGAGGTCAGAAATCAAAGGTCAGAGGTCAGATTACGCGCCACGCTGGTTCTGACTTCTGACCTCCGCGTTCTGACCTCTTGTCTGGAGGAAGGGGAAAATGAGCCGCGCCCCGGATCGCCACCGGAAAGATTGGACGCGCCCGCCCGCAAGGCGCAACTTCCTGTCCCTGTGCAGAGCATGATTCCCCGTTCGGCCTGGCTGGCCGCCTTCTTTTGTGTCCTGCTGATTGCGCCCGCCTCTGGCCAGCGCAAGCAGCAGCCTGCGGTGGGCGTTGTCCCTCCCCAGCCCGTCCAGTTGAACGTCAAGGTTCGGCGCGAGGGCAAGACGGAGATCCCCCTGAGTATCAATGGGGTGGCGGGCGAACCGCTGAAATTTCTCATCCGCAAGCCCCCGGTCGTGGGGAAGGCTTCCGATCCGCGTTCCACCGGCCGCGAGACCGCAGTGACTGTCTACGAACCGCCCGCGGATTTGAGCATCACGGCGGACCATTTTTTGTACGCGGTGCAGAGCGGCGCCGGCGTTTCCGCACCGGTCGAGGTGTTCATCACCATCGTCGATCAACCGCCCCAACTGACAAACCCCGACACCCTGGAATTCCCGGCCGTGCGGACCGGCAGCACCTCCACCAAACTCCTCGAGATCACCAATAGTGGCGGGGGCGTCGCCGTCGGCGAAGTCGTCGTGGAAGCGCCGTGGCGCATCGAGGGAAAAACCGGCTACCGCCTCGGCGCGGGAGACATGGCGATCTACAAACTGATTTTCGCGCCGGCCGCCGGGGGCACCTTCGAAAGCGTGGCGCGATTCACCTCCGATCCCACCCACAGCACCACCTTGAAAGGAGTCGGGGAGACCTCCGTGAACGTCAGCCCCGGGGAACTCGTCCTGCAACAACTGGCCGGCGACCCCGTGCGGGCCGGCACCCTCGAACTCACGAACCAGACCGACGAGCCACGCAACCTGGAACTCAAGACCAGCGGACGCCTCCAGGTGCAGGCGCAGGTCGCGCTACCGCCGCGGGGCAAAATGAGCGTCCCCGTCCAGATTGCGGCCAGCGATGTCCTGCCGCTAAAAGAGGAGATCCGGATCCTCGCTCCCGACCTCGAGTTGCGCGTTCCGGTTAAGGCCGCGGCGGCGGGCGCGGTCCTGCGCGCGGTGCAGACATCGATCGCGTTTGGCCGCGTTCCCTTGAAGCCGCCGAGCAGCGTTCGCTTCGAGATGGAGAACATCGGCGGCACGCAGGGCGAGATCCAATGGACGATCGGCGCTCCCTTTCGCACGAACCAAAATTCCGTGCTGCTGCTCCCCGGAGAGCGGCGCGGGTTTGACCTCGAAATCGAAGGCAAGGCGCCGGGAAAATACCGGGCGTGGCTGCAGTGCAAGGCCGGAGAGCAGAGCTTCGAGATTCCCGTGGAAGCGGAGGTCACCGCAGGAATCGGACCGCAAAAATCGCCGGCCATGGCCCCGGCGAACAGTTCGCCCTCCACCAACGCGCCGACATCCGAATCACCCGAGCCCACTGCTCCCAACGCCGCTCGGGCGGCGCCCCACACTCCGGCGGTGCCGCGCGATTGGCTGGGCGATCGTGTCCTGCCCGCAGGAGTGCAGGTGACAGGCGTCCAGCCTACGGCGGCAACCATCGAGTGGCCCTCCAGCCTTTCCGCGGCATCCCAGTTTCGCGTCGACCTGCGGCAATTCTCCTTCGCCGAGAATCACACCCTCGTCGCCACCTGGCTGGAATTGGACGGGCTCGACATCAAGCAACAGGGTTCGAGCTACGCGGTCACCATTCGCGATCTGCAACCTGCCCAGCCCTGGACGGTGCGTGTCCGTCCGCTCAATGCCAACGGCACCCCGGACGAGCGTCTGTTCGCGATCAACTTCAACACTCCTCCCAAGAGTTCTTATGTGCCGAATGTCTCTCCGCTGGGCGGGCTGTTCGCCGTCCTGGCCTTGCTCCTTGGCTGGCAGGCTGTTTCCCGGTGGCGCCTGCGGAATGCGACGCAGTAACGCAAATCCCGCTCGACGCCGGGGAGCGCCCTGGCGAAATCTGCACCGATGCAAGTCCCACTCCTCGACCTCAAGCTCCAGTACGCGCCGCTCAAACAGCAGATGCTGGCGGAGATCGAGGCGGTCGCGGATTCGCAAGCCCTGATCCTCGGCCCGAAAACGGAGCAGCTCGAACAAGCGGTCTCCAGGTATTGCGGTGCCGGGCATGCCATCGGGGTCTCCTCGGGAACCGACGCGCAACTGGTCCTGCTCATGGCGCTCGGCATCGGCCCGGGCGACAAGGTGATCACGACGCCCTACACGTTTTTTGCCACGGCGAGCTGCGTCGCGCGGCTCGGGGCCACGCCCGTCTTCGT
>Ga0070658_10000203_pt1 | contig 52464 bp, 62 predicted proteins | sample KBSC13metaG_FD_64664 | JGI IMG/M metagenome (GOLD analysis project Ga0070658, IMG submission 64664) | Corn rhizosphere microbial communities from Kellogg Biological Station, Michigan, USA - KBS C1-3 metaG | ecosystem: Host-associated > Plants > Roots > Rhizosphere > Soil ...
GAGGACAAGCATTCCGTACAAATCCTTCTCTACCTGTATTAGATGCAAGCGATGACACCAGAGTCATAGGTACAGCTCAAGTTCTGAGCAAGCCATCGCCTAGTCGTAGGGAGATCCCTTGATTACTCCGGGTAGACACCAAGAACAGGTAGTCGAGAAGTTCATCGGGCAGCCGTGGTGCTTTATCGGCGACAGCATGGGCGTGGGCAAGACCCTATCTGGAGTTTTGTTGGACATTGCAGAGAGAAAGTATGCCCTGGAGGAAGGTCAGGAGAGGTTTAAGACCCTTATTGTCTGCACTAAAGCTGGACTGGAGGTCTGGCGGTGGCATCTTGTCGACCAAGGGATTGATCCTGGGCGCATTTTTGTCATTGATCCTATGGATAGGGCTCCTTTTGCTCTGGAACTGGAGCATGGAGCTAACAATTACGATTATTACCTTATGCATTATCAGGTGCTTGAACTGGTCCCGTATTTTGAGAAGCCTCAGATTGGGCGCAATGCCTTGGTGTGGGACCACATCATCCTCGATGAAGCACAGCACATCAAGAATCGCAACGGAAAACGAACCAAGACTATCAAACGACAGAAAGCCAAGAAGAAAACCCTCATCACTGGAACTCCAGCAGATGACAAGCCTCAGGATATCTGGTCCCTCTTGAACTTTGGAGACCGAAAGAAGTACTCATCGTACTGGCGCTTTGTCGATGAGTATGTAGCTCAGGATAGAGGATACAATGCAAGCGCTGACAAGGAGTACCGGAGGCTTCTCGGACCTAAAAACGTAGAGAAATTCCACTCTGAGATTCATCCATACTACATTCGACGTACATTGCCTGAGGTTCGAGGTTCTATGCCGCCCAAGACGCACTCTCGTCAGTGGGTGGACATGACTGAACGTCAGATGCGTGACTATCAGGACATGGAGAAGTTCCAGCTAGCACGTATCGGTGAGGAAGAGGAAGAATACGTTGTAGAGTGGTCCATTGTTGCTCAGATGCGGCTCCAGCAGATGACTGTAGGTACCGCTATCGAGCTGGACTGGTCATTCTATGAGCGTTTCTGGGAGAAGCACAAGAATACACCAGAAGAGGAGCTACCTGAGGGTGCTCCCTCTGGCCCTAGAGTCATCATTGGTGAGCCTTCTCCCAAAGTTGACCTGGTAATGGAACTAGTGGAGACTGCACTCGATTCGGGCGAGTCCATTGTAGTAATGTCTCGTCTTCGTGATGTTGTGAAGATGGTGGAGGCACGATGCAAGAAACTAAAGATCTCTCTGTCGACACTACATGGAGGGATGACCAACATAAAGGACAGGAATGCACAGATTGCGGCCTTCCAGTCCCGGAAGACGAGAGTTTTTGCTGGTACGATTGGGGCAGCGGGGACATCCATCACCTTGACTGCTGCATCCATGCTTGTTTTCACGGACCGCCATTGGAATCCGAGCGTCAACCGACAAGCTGAAGACCGGATTTGGCGCTACGATACACAGGATCCTGTTCAGATCATCGATATCTGTGCACGCGACACAATCGACTCCAGTAAATTGGATGCCATTACGGTTAAAGGGCGTCGTGTCGATGCCTTGGTGGAGATCCCCGAGAAGTTCAAGAGGATGGGAGTCCTACTGTGACACATTGGCTGACTCGTTATGACCCGGATGACGGTGAGCCATACGGTACGACGTGCGACTGCGAGATTGACGAGAACCACGATGGTAACGGAGATCCGACTCCCTCATGACAGAGAAGAACGAGCGTCATAGCTACATCGTTAAGGGAATCTCCCGAGAAGCCTTTCAGGACGTAGCCGTTAGGCATACAACTGAGGATCAGGACCTGTCGTGGTACCTGCACGCACATCCACACAACGAAGCTGTGTGCAACGAACGGTGCCAGCTTGTTCATAAGGGTGTCGTCACGACGAATGTCACCCAAATGGACGTTGCAAACACTCCTGGTGTCACCTAATCTGGTTCTTGTCAGCACGAAAACCCACTAAACGGGGTTCGGGTTGGCGGAGCAGGTGGGTAGACCAGCCTTAATTGGTTCGATCAGTCAGTAACTTAATGGGAACGCTTGCTTAGTGTCAGAGGCTCAGGGATCGTATAACGTGAGTTATCCGAGTACGTCTCCTGAGATACAAACGAAGCAGACTCCTGGTAAAGTGGCTAATCGATTAGCATTCAGCGAAAGAACAGCCTTTGCAGGTTCGAATCCTGACTGACTGACTATGGTCCGAAGTGCGATGACGTACCAGTGTTTACACTAAACTGTGATGGGGCGCACCGTGTTGGCTAGGGGATGAGGCCAACGTATTACCTCACAATACTTTGGGGAAATAATGGCAGCCGTTGAGCTGGAACTGACCTTTACCGATACGTATGTGGAAGGTGAGAGTGAGCCTTTTAAGTTCGTGCATACCCTGACTGCCCCCGAGGGCCTGGAGATCACTGGTGGTCAGATCTTCGTGGAGAACAAACACGGTACCTTTGAACGGTTCTCTTTTAGAATTGACCGTGAAGATGGTGATAAGCCCAAGCTCGTCATCCTAGAGAATGTGGGCGACTAATGTTTGTCGTGACTACGGTCTTCGATCGAGAGGACGGTAAGCGTATCGTTCACTCATGGGGCCCATTTGAGACTAGAAGTCTCGCTTCTAGTGCAGTTCAATCTATGAAGCGTAGTGATCAAAGGGCTATTGACAGTGGAGAGATTACTGCTAAAGGTAAGATTACTTATCACACTGGTGAGGTCATGAGTGCCGAACCTGGCCCACTGGTTGAGGCTTAGTCAACACCCCCGAGCCGCCCGATACCACTGACGCACTGCGAGTGCAGTAAGGCAAGGAGCTGCCCTTAGGGGCAGTGCGGTGAGGTAGCTCAAATGGTAGAGTGCTCCTAGCAATGGCTATGATGGAGTGTTGGGGGTTCGAATCCCTCTCTCACCACTCCGTGCTCCGTCCCTCACTAGGTGAGTAGTGGAGTTCACGGAAGTAAATCCTTCATATGGTAGGGTCCTGTGGAAACTCGGGGACAGCGGTACTCAGGACAGCCTCTCACCAGGCGCCTACTATATGGAGGTAACTAAGCTTCGTGAGTGGAACGATAACCAAAGCTCCACCGCTATCTCACCGAGAGATTCTGTCAAGTGCGTTAAGCTTGACACCGGAGTGTGGCGCAGTTTGGCAGCGCACCTGCTTTGGGAGCAGGGGGTCGGAGGTTCAAATCCTCTCACTCCGACGGGTACCAGGAGATGTCAGTTCGAGTCTGACTCAGGGAGTAACCTTACGGTGTCCGTGTACCATTTCGACGGAGTCGACTAGTGGTCGGGTTAGCAACGTAAGTAATGCATCCGTGGTGGTCATAACGGTAAGGCGCCTGGTACCTTCTCAACTTAAGGGGAATTGAATATGGCCCACAGTCTTCTGGATGAGTTTCACTTCAGAGCCTATGAAGCGGGACCTCGTCGGGATACCGCTCAGCGGTTTGCGATGATGGCTGGCGATTTGGATACGCTTCTGCCGGACGGTGACGATAAGGACGGAATGCTTCGCCTCCTGCTGGAAGCTCGTGCCTGCGGTATGCGAGCGGCCGAGACTCAGCTCCGGCCGGGGCAAGTAGAGGTGGTAGACTGACAGTGCCCAGCTATACGGCTAGGCAATACACCGAGAAAAATGTGCTGTAAGGGCGCGATCGGTGTGGCAACAAGGGATGCAAGAAAAAGAAATACCCCTCCTGCTACGAGTTGTGGGAACTCTGGAGGGGTATTTCTTTGTGTGCGTGTGTGCGCTTAGAGTTGTCAGCTCGGTTGCACTGTCTGATAAGCAGCCGCAGTCACCGTTGCTGGACCATTGATCTGAAGAGACGGACCGTAGACATCACTGTCAAACGGTCCGAACCTTCGCACACTACCAATAGTGCTCAACGATGCGGTGTCATCACTGATAGCTCTGCCCTGAACGTCTCCGGGAGTCACAAAAGTAACAGTAACCGGACCGGCAACAGTACAGGTCAGCTCCAACCACATTGTTGGACTGTAGTTACTGATGACATTGTTGTTCACGGCGTCCAGAGCTACTGGAGTAGTATTCGGAACGCCGGCCACTGCTCCATTGAGAGTGGTAACTGGAATCTCGGTACGTGCCATTAGTTCTCCCGATCCAGACCCTTGTCGGCTCCGCTGTCCTCGCTAGGGTGAGCTGCACCAGTAGTGGGATCGAAATCTCCCGCACGAGAGCGGTTGCCCTGGGCGTCCTCCGTCTCGGGGAGGGGCTGAATCTCCTCATCGGGAGTGGGAGTCTGAGCGACGGTACGGGTGTCTGTGAGCGGGTCGGGGCTGGTCTCTGGGTCCAGCTCGTTGTCTTCGTTCAGCTCGTTCAGATTGTTAGCCATTTCTTCTCCTTATTGAGTTGTGCAGCCGTTGAGGGGCTGTGGAGTTGGAACGAGTGGCCCTGGGTCCTGAGTGTAGATCTTCATGTCATCATGCCACACGACCATCGGCCCGTTGTTAATGCTCTTACGATACATACCAATCTTCAGGTAGGCCAGAGGGCTACTCATATTGGCATGTTTGGGAGACATCTTCGGAATAACCAACTTGTCGTCCCGATAAACCTCCTCAAAAGCATCCTTGGGGTTAGTCGAGAACTTCACGTGCATTCGGAACGTGTGCCACACACCTCTATCCAGAGGTCCAAGCTTGAAACGTTCCTTATCTCCCACTTCCAGATAGAGGTTATCAGGATCATTATGGTTGCCACACTGGAAGTTCATCATGGGAGCACCGTCAGCAGCAGAGTGATCCTTGTTTGCCGGATGCCACTGGATAGGGATACACCACCCATCCTTGGGCACAGGAAACTTCTTGTCAAACATGAGAGAGAATGAGTACCAACGCTCTTCTCCATTCTTGACGTCAATCTTGTTCGGTACCTTAGCCTCTGACCGTTCTCCAGAGTCTACCGGGTGGTCACCGTCACGAACCTCGAATCGTCCTGCGGTTGGGTGATTGGGTCCTCCATTCTTGACCTGAAGTGAATACTTATGTGCGGTCTCCAGCTCCCACTGTGATGTGTCTCCGGTATTGAAATCCCCAGTGAACTGAAGTGCGGGAGGATTGGTACCTCCGCCCTTGGGTGTGGGGGTCGCTGAAGCTGGAACGGGAAAGAGCCCCAACACCAATAGTGTTGAGGCTCCTGCCACGAGAACCTTGCGGTTCATATTCTGTTGTCCTATTCTCGCCAGCGAAATGATGAATCGCTGCCCGTTATCTTGCAGGTGAGTTTTATTCCTGTAGCACTCTGTCCTGTCTTACCGGCATCTCCCTTTGCGCAGAAGGAACCAGCTGTTCTAGCGCTCGTCTCCACTCCCGTGAAGCTTTCCGCGCTCTTTCCGGGAGTTGAGCTTACGGATGTTGTCGGCTGCGACGCTTCCGAGTGTTGCGCCGAGTTCCGTGGCGAGCTGACTGGTGTACCAGAGGACGTCCCCGAGTTCTTTGAAGATGTCTTCTCGGAGTTTTGCGTAGAAGTCGTAGTATTCTGCTGGGTGGGTTGCGAAGTTGGGTGCGTCTCGGTAGAGCTTTTTGAACTTATTGGCGATCTCACCGGCTTCTCCGATGAGACCGAGGATGCAGTAGTTTGCTGCGTCTTCGTTTCCGCTTCCCGAGTGGGGGTAGATGGCCGTGAGTCCGGTGTCTTGCTGGTAGTTGTCGAGCGTATAAGCGCTGGCACTACCTTTGGACCCTGAACCAGTCTCGGTTCCGATTTTGCAGGTGTGTTGTTCGGCTTCGTAGTGGTTTGGGTTATTGGTAAGTTCTTCGAGGGCGCAGGCGAGGCAGCCGCTGGCGGTGTCCATATAGGTAAGTTCCCTTGAGGCGTAGGGGTTGTGACGATTCCAATCGTACCACCGATAGCCACAGCAGGTACAGCCGCTAGCCCTACGATCTTAAGGAACAAAAAGCGTTCTGCCTTTGTCCATCTCAGGAGGGATAGGCCACGCTGGAATAGGCTGCTTTCCTTTACCGTCCCAAGGGAGTGCGTACCCACTTTCAATCATCAACTCCGATACTAGACGGGCATTAAACATAAGGATGTCACCGTCTACACGGGGTGCGTACTTGTCCCACTTGTAGCTGTAGACAACACATGTTGGTTCTAGAGGATAAGAACGCGGAGGAAGAAGGCCAGAGAGGAAATCTCTAGCCTCCTTCCCACCAGGTTGGGAGAGTTCCCTGGTTGCGATACCCCGAATACGAACCTTGGTGAAACGCCAATTATCGAATCCTTGATCACACCACACGTTGACAGTATCTCCATCGTAAACTTCAGAGATCACTGCCGGGAACTCTCTTTGTCCCATTACTACCTCACGTCAATCGCAAGTGATTACCCGTATAAATAAGATTCGGGTTCTTCACTGTATCACGATTGGCATTGTAGAGAGAACGCCAGGTAGTATTGTTAGCACGGGCAATCTTGAGGAGCGTATCTCCCCTCTTGATTGTGTAGCTCTTAGCAGCATTCCGAGAGATAGACTGAGTGGAGACAGGCTTCTTAATAGTCTTAGGTGCAGACTTCGCCTTCTTGACTGGAGTTGGAGCTGGAGTTGTCGCTACCTTCTTCTTGGGTGTGGGTGCAGCATTGGTTACGGTTGTTGCCTTACCGATCTTTCCACCCCAACATCCTCTGGATGGATTCCAGGCATTGATTCCCTGACCAGCAAGGATTCTCTGTCCTACAATAAATTGCTCTTCACGACTTGCATTGATTGCCCGTGAAGCGAACTGTGTACCACCGAACGCGCGCCAGGTTGAGTCGAGGATCTGGAGGAATCCACTTGCGGTAGATCCACCTCTGGTGTTGACGTTCGAGTTGCCACTCTCACAGTGCGCAATGATTTCCAGCACTGGACTAGTAGACTCAGTAGCCTCAGCACTCCCGACACTAACGAGAGGAATACTAGAAGCAACCAGACCCGTGGTCCCGACCTTAATGATCCGCGGAACGAATTGACTTCGTGCACGATGCTTACCTGCCATTACAATGGCACCCTTCCATACCCTATGAAATTTTGTGTGTAGATTTTAACAAAGAAAGCCCCTCCCGGCTTTCCGTGATGAACCATCATTCCATTGCCTGCATAGATACCAACATGGCCTCTATACAGGACAAGATCTCCAGGTTGAGGATCAGTTGTGCGCTCTGCCCATGCTGCAAGAGCGTCACTGCTCCTATATTGGACGTTGAGTCCAGCCTCAGTGAGTACTCTGTAGACGAAATGTGAACAGTCAATGCCGGTAGTTGGTGAATCCCCGCCCATCTTGTAGGGCATGTTCCTGCCAACGTATGTTTTGGCTACTGCAACTATCCTCTCACCAACACTAGAAGAAGGTTTCGGTGTTGGTATACTCTTAGTTGTAGTAGTCTGTGTAGTCTGTGTAGTCTGTGTAGTCTGTGTAGTTGTAGACTTGAGAGCTTTGGTAGGTATTGGAGTGGGTGTGGGTGCCTTCGTTGTTTTAGTGGTTGGTGTAGCTCTGTCTTTAGTGATACTTGGATTGGTAGTAGTCTTGGCTATCTGTCGCTGAACAACAGTAGGACGTTGGGTAGTCTTTGTGGTAACAGTGGGAGTTGGCTTAGATGTTGGAGTCTTGATTAGCTTAGAGGTTGGAGAGGGAGAGGGTGATGGTGATGGTGATGGTGAGGATTTCTTCTTGGCTTTGGTAGATACCGCCTTAATCTGAGGCAGAACTGCATTGTTCAGAGTGGGCTTTCCTTGGGGCAGAGCTAGCCATGAGTCGTCGAGAGAGTCTATAGATGGATCTTCGGATGCCTCAGCTTGCTTGGGGATAGGCTGAGGGGCATCGACAGCCATGAGAAGGCCTACTGGAGAACCCACCGACAGAATGCTCAAAGAGAGCAGAGCGCTATGAGAGAAGCGGTGACTCTGTGGGTGGTGATGTTTTCCCATATGAAGTTATTCCAATCGGGGCAGTTCTCCCGCGTGATACTCTGGTACGAGTGGATGGGAGGTGATTCCCTATGAGTGGTTCCGAGATAATCCTTGCACCTGGTTCAGGTAAGCCGTTGACTCGTTCGTTATTGGACAAGGATGGGCAACCTGTCGACTTCGCTACTGGAACGTGGCGTGCTGACCTGTTCATTATAGAGTACCCTGACCCGAATGCACCGGTCTTCGCTCAGCTCTCGACAGTGCAGGGCACTGGTCTTCTCCAGTGGCTCTCGCTGAACGACAGCGCTGTAATTATCACTCCCGATCCGACAGTGACTAGTGAGTGGGATTTCTACAAGTACCACTATGAACTCTATGTGACTGGTCCCAATGTCAATAGTAAGACTGAACGAGTAGATCACGGCCCCTTTAGATTGGATAGGTAATGGCAGAGATTACTGAGACTTACGACTCTCGTCCTGAGCGTCCATGCATGGGATGTGGAAAGCGTGACAAGGCTCCTCGGGATGTCGTCACTCTTCCTGATGGCAACCAGGCTTTCTACCATTGGGACTGCCATGTTCTGATTGCTGATTGCGATGTTTGCAAGAAGGTTCTTGAGGCACTGAACACTGACCACTCTAATGACGGTCTGAAGGATGAGCAGCTTCACGAGGTACTGATCCGGGAGATGAACAAGCCGGAACGCGAGCGTGCTGAGATTTTCACTACTGAAGCTGCCGTTCCTCAGCAGCTCCCCAACAACTAAGACGTACAACTCCATAAGGAAGAATGAATAATGGCTGTCTTCGATACTGCTGAAGCTAACAGGCTGCTAGACGCTGCGTTTTCGACTGCTGATTACGTTGGTGCCACGACCGGATCTCAGCTCCGACTCGCTACCGCCACTGGTACTGACGCTGCTGCTGGCACTCTGGTCACTGGTGGTTCGTATGCTCACCAGTCGATGGCAATGGCCGCTGCTGCTTCTCGGTCTTGCTCGAATACTGGTACAGTTTCTTTCACTGGTATGCCTGCCACTACTGTTAACGGAGTTGAGATTTACAACTCTGGCGGCACTGTGCGTAAGGCATATGGAGCGCTTACCACTCCGCGTACTACCGCTTCTGGTGATACTCTCTCCTTTGCCGCTGGCTCTGTCGTGGCTAGCTTCAGCTAATGGCAGAAGACTTTGTCCAGATAGCCCCCGATAGTACCGGTGCAAAGATTCGAACTCGGGCGCGTACTATTGGGGCTAACGCGGTCGAGGAACAATACGTCATTATTCAGGAAGAGAAGGTAGTCTCTGCTCAGGTACGAGCTTGCTCTTTCATTGTTCCTGGTAGAGGTGGTACTACTCAGAAGCTTGCCACACTGTTCAATGCTTCCGGTTCGACTGTTCTGGTTCGACTTAACCGAGTCATTGTTGACGTACTGATTACCGCTGCCGCTGGTATTGCACCTACTGTCTTCGTACCTTTGGTACGTGTGCAGAGAATTAGCGCCGCGCCTACTGGCGGTGGCTCTATCACCAAGAGCCTCCGTGATACTGGGGGTTCCTCCAATGCGTCGGTGACGGCTCTCTGTGATGCAACTGCTGACGGTACTGTTGCTGCCACTCAGTTAGCAGCTACCTCAGTGGGCACACTGCATCAGGTGTACTCTCCACGTGTTCTTATCGTAGGAACTACACCGGCGACCACACTTTACGAACCAGTTGACACTGTTCCATTCTTTGTTGGTGAGCCTGACATTACCCTTAGGGCTTCTGAAGGTGTTGCCGTCACTCTCGATGCATCGGTTGCTGCTGGTAACCCAACTACGAACCGTTGGACATGTATGTTCGACTGGGACGAATTCACACTTCCGTAGGGAAAATACTTATGTATGAGTGGTACACACTTGAAGGTCTTACAGCCACTGAAATTGGTCAAGAGTTGACTACTCGCTATAACAATGACGGTAGTGGATTCCAAAGTATGGTCTACACTGGAACCGATGCTAATGGCGATTCTCTTTACACCCTAGTTCTTGTTCACTACGTTACTCAGGGGGTCTAAGTGACTGAGTACAAGGTTGTTGGCGGTCCTGACCAGGAGATTACAGTCCAGCTTGCCGAGTTGGATAAAGACTGGGAAGTTATTGGCTTCTCTACAGGCTCTACGGTCCCTCTCAGCTATTCAGTACTTCTTCGACGTAAGACTAACACTTCTCAGACTGAAAAGCACTAACCAGTAATACAATTTCATATGAGCGTCGGAGGTAGGTACCAGTGACGCTACTTGCCTTCCGGTCTGCTATGGGGATGGACGGCAGTCCAAACCCTAAACCTGTACTTACTGCTTCCTACACTCTTACCGCAGCTACTAATCTCAACTCCCTAGTTACTCCTTCTTTTACTCCATTCGATAACGAAGTTATTGTTGTCAAGATATCCACTGAGAATCAGGGACAGCCCACAATTGGGACCCCGACAGGCGGAAGTCTCACTTATACTCAGCGCGCACTGACAAATAACGCAAGCAGCTGTGCTGGAGCAATTTACACTGCTGTAGTGGGAACTTCGCCCGGCTCTATGACGGTCACAGTTCCATTTACCGGATCTACTGGATTCCACTCTGCTACAGTAGAGCGTTGGTCTAATGCTGCTCTCGCAGCTACTCCAGCGACGACAGCAGTCAACCTTGCTACCGGTACAGCTCCATCAACGACGATAACCACTGTTGGTAACAACTCAGTTGTTTCGTGGTTGTCTGGTGACTGGTCAGCTTCCTCTCCTACTACTCGCGCTTACCGTTCTGGTGCTGTTGAGGAGGGATTTCATGATGGCTCTCCGAACAACTATGTAGCCTACTACGCATATCAGGCAGCAGACACAGCAGGGTCGCAAACTGTCGGTATGACATCGCCTACACAGAAGGCGACGATAGTTGCGATTGAAATTAAAGGCGTTCCGGTAGCTGCTACAGGTTCTGTCTCTCTGACAGCTACTCCTACACTTACTGCTGATGGAGTCACTCTAGCTACTAGATTCTATCTTCCGGCTAGTGGTACTGCTGGAGCTACACCGGCACCGTCAGCCTCATGGGGTAGTATTGCTGGTACGTCTCGGATGCGATTGCCGACGACGAAAACCAACACACCGTTTGACTCTTCTGGTGTCTATTCAGAGACCAGTGCTACTGCGCTCAACGTACTCGGTCGACAGTTTGTCTCTGACCCTATTGATGCGCAGACGATCTCAGGAACTTTCTCTCTCGTAGTTGCCTGTTTGGAGAATGCGACTACTGCTGACGCGAGTCTGCAAGCCATCATTCGAGTGGTCTCTAGCGACGGCTCTACGGTTCGAGGAACGCTATACGGAGGCCATTCAGCAGCTAACAATGCGACAGTCGGTGCTCTCGGTGAGGAAATGTCCACCAGTGGCGCTACAAGAATCATGTCTGGAGTTGCTCTCACTCCAGTAGTTGCTCAGGCTGGAGATCGGATTGTTCTAGAGGTTGGTGGTAGATTTGCAAACACCACCTCCACCTCACAGAACATGGTGTTCCAGTGGGGTGATCCCACTAGTGCCTCTGATTACGCTCTTACCTCTGGCCTGACAAGCCTTGCTCCTGCTGCATGGTTCGAGCTGTCACAAAATATTGCTTTCCAGACTGGTACTACCTATCAAGGAGCTACCAGTCTTAGTGCTACTGCCACTCTGACTGCTGACGGTATACGTATTCAGTCGGGAGCAGTCAGTCTTGCCGCCACCTCTACTCTGACTTCTGCTCCAACTGCCAATATGGTCGGTGCGGTAAGCCTGACCAGTACGTCATCTCTTTCTGCTAACGGAATTCGGCAGACTGCCGCAGCAACCACAATGGTTGCGTCTCCTACTCTGAGCGTTAATGGCATTGCAGTACTCTTCAGTAGTGTATCTCTTACTGCTACTGGGTTGCTGACTTCCGCTGGTGTCACTTCTACTCCCGCTCAGACCACACTTACTGCTACAGCTACACTGTCTGCGGGCGCTCAGCTTACTGCTGTAGCTACTACCAGCCTTAGTACTACTGCCACGCTGTCGGTTGCTGGCCTCCGAACGACCTCAGGGTCAGTGGCCCTGGCTGCTGCTGGCTCCCTGTCGACCGCTGCCAGGCTGGAGGCCTTTGCCGGTGTCTCCCTACCCGCTTCCGGTCTGCTGTCTGTAGATGGTGTTCGTATAACCAGCGGTCTGGTGACCCTCTCTGCGGCTGGGTCACTCTCCGTCCAGCCCTTTGTGGTTATGGGCGCAGCGGCCAATCTGGCAAGCGCTGTAACGCTCTCTGTGACTCTAGTTGCTCCGGGTGCAGGGATCACCCTTACCGCAATCGGTGTGTTGGCTGTAAATGGTATCCGTACAACTACAGGCGCGGTCAGTCTGTCGGCTGCGGCTAACCTTGCATCCGCAGCTTTTGTAGTTAACTTTAGTACAGTAACGTTGAATGCCGCCAGCACACTCAGTGCTAACGGCATTCGAACTACGTTCGGCGTTGTCTCTCTGACAACTAGTCAAGCCCTTTTTGCTGCTCCGGGCGGTATTACTGGGAACGTATCTCTGGTAGCTGTAGGGTCTTTGTCCGTCACTGCGACACAGACATTCTCTGCCGCAATCAGTCTTTCCAATGTTGCGACACTATCGGTGTCTGCCGTTCGTACTACCTTTGGTGTTACCAGTCTGACAGCTAGCGCTACACTCAGCGTTAATCCCACGTTAATAATGGTGGGATCAGTGTCGGCGAGTGCCGTCGGGGTTCTGACAATCTCTGGCATTCTGAGTGCTCGTGGAGTAGTTAACCTCTCCGTACTCAGCAACCTTACTGTTATTGCTGGAGGAGTTCCCGGCGCTTGTGTACTGAACGTCAGTTATGGGCTGGTAGTTGACGGCGTTCGGGTCAAGATAGATGCTCTGAATCTGGCTACCACTTACAGCCTGTCGGTTGGTGGGTTCCTTGGTGGGTTCAGTGCTACTCAACTTACTGTCCTTCCTTCCCTGAATTTGGCTGGTCGTGTTGGTGTATTTGCCAGTGTGGGACTTGACTCTGCGGGACAACTTACTGTTGGTCCTAGCGTCATCTCCAAGCTTGGCACTATTGCCCTACTGGCTAGTGTGGGATTCAATGTCTCTATTGTTGGAGGAGCAGCAGCTTCCGTCGCTCTTTTGGTCTCTGGCGTCCTAGGATTCATTGATCTCTTCCCACAGATACACTTGGGAGCGGGTGGAGAGTGGGACTTCTCCGGTATTCATCCTGATGTCGTCCGTAAGGTTCGTTTCACTAGAACTGACTGGTCAGAGAGCGGTATCCATAAGGATACTAGGACTGGTGTACCTCGACGTCCTATTGATCGAGAATGGACTACGGCCGGAATCCATTCTGGATCAACGCGCGCATAGTAGCAGGTCCAACAATAGTCCCATTGGCATCTGGACCGGTAATTCCCACATTGCTCTGGAATGCTTTGACTCCCAGAGTAGTACCGTCTCCGTAGTAGCCGTTAGGAACATAGGGGTTATAGCGTGGGTAGACTCTAGTGAGAAACTTCTGAAGGTTCCAGACTCGGTCCCCTCGATCACCTTTCTGGCAGTACGTACCACTAGACCAAGTGTTTGTATTCTCCTCGGTGCTACGCTGGAGCGCTGCTAGAGCATTGACACAGTCCGCATATGTTCGTCCGTTATTGATCTCAAAATGCATGGGGTCTTTGCGGCCATCATAGTCGCCTCCCCATCTCACCACTCCACCAGTAGAGCTCAAGATTTGACGGAGTCTCTGGATCTGTGCGGATGAGAGATTAACTAGAGGGTTAGATCCTAGAGGCCACCGTGTCGCGTTCAAATCGATAGCGGTACCCGATGCGTGGTTGGAGAGAGCGATACCACCTCGAATGGGGCGCTCTGCATATCCCCAGTCATCTCCCGGCGGGTAGTCAATGTCCTGCACATAGTGGTCGAACTGAGCTGCAACTTCGAGTAGGAGATCTCCCGGCGCGCCTTTGCGAACCGAAAGCCAAATATTGGTACCAGGAACCTGACGTCGAGATACTAGGGTCGCATCGTTAGCTGTCCAACCGTTCTGACTGATTGCCATATTGAGTTTTCCTTAGCTTGAAATAGAAAGGGGCCTTTCGGCCCCAGTCTACTACCTTTTATGAAGTTGTGTAACGGTACCTGGAGATTCAGGCTTTCTGAACTTGTAGCCTTTGACTTCTTCTGAAACTACAACTGATTCAGCATCAACAGGATCCTCGTAAGAGTAGACCAAGCCATCCTGTGTACTGAATGACTGATAGGTTCCAGGCTTTACTTGGTACCACTCGCCACCGTAGTAGATCTCGGTTACCCATTCTCGTTCAAAGTATTTACCAATCTCAGTTGGTGGATTGTCCGACGACAACTCCCTGCTCCCTAAGCCATTCTGCCGTGTTCTCATGTGCATTCCAGATCAGGTTGACGAATGCCTTGTAGAAACTTGTGTCAGCACCACACGGACATGCCATGATCTCGTGGTTCACAACCACATCAACAACTTCAGTGACGTACTCCATCAACCGACGCTTCATTTCAGAAGCATCAATACGCATAAGAGGGTCACGGAGACTTTGGACTAGGGCGTCAATAGTCTCCATCTCTTCTGTGTACTCATACCTCAGTCGGTCATCCAACTGCCAAGCAAGGTAGTCATAGACTGCTGCCATAGAGTCCAGTTCCGTTACAACCTGTCGCATCAACTATCTCTCTTTCCATGTCGTCGTGAGGGGGTGCCGTACACCTTTTCTGACTATAAGGTACTTGACGAGCTGTCGCAATGCGTCATTCCGGTGACGCATAGGGTGTGGTGGGGTTTGCAACCATCCCAGTAGGGATAGCTTTTCGTTCGTGACGTAGCGCTTTGCCTCTCCCGGTGTGAAACGATCATAGTAGGTGAGGCCAAGCTCCGAGCAAGCTAATTTAATAACTCCGATGTACTCCGCAGAGATCAACTCCACCTTGTGTCGTGAGGCTCGGACGCGCCCCTCTGCGTCCTCTTCGATGTGCTGTCGGTATGTGAATGGCTCGTAGACAATCTCTAGATCTGCGTGTCTTCTTTCCTTATTTAAGAAGTCATAAAGCTCGCGGTGATGAGGCTCCGGACCAAATTCTCCTGTCCAAAGATGGATATCTTCTAGTTCCACATTATCGGTTCTAATGAGCACAGCCTGAGCCCAACCGGTAGTACCGCCTGGGTCAAAGGCTAGAACGTTAAAGGGTCTGAGTGGTTCAGTCCTGAGGTTTAGTGGCATCTTCTACTCCATGGTTGCAGAGGCAGCCGTTTCCGATGCACTCTCCACACTCTCCAAAGAAACAACTATTGCACACTCTAGGGCTAGACATCCGCCCAACTTCTACCGATTTTACCTTCGGCAGCGAATCGAACATAGCCTTCGGTGACTTCCTCTCCAACTTCCACCATCACCCTTGCAATGAGATCGCGGACCTCTTCGGCTTCATCTTTGGGAACGTCCGCATAGATGGCATCGTGCACAAGATTCACGATGAAGACCTTGTGATCGTACGTCAATCGGCAAGCAGCTTCAAGAACAATGTCTGATGCGATACTCTGGGCATAAAACGATTTAGCTTCGTTCCGAACTGCATGTTTGTTCTGTGGAGTCACCAGGTGAAACCTACGGTGACGACCAAACGGGGTAATGAGTGCCTCTCCCCGACATGCCTTGTCTGCTGCTCCTTCTAGGAAGGAGATGATTGAGGGAATTGTCTTCTCAAAGACGTTCATATGACGCTGAGCGACACGAACATCCATATTAAATTGAGGATCGCCAGCAATACCAGCAGCGGTGCGGCCGTACGCGATACCATAGGCAAACGTCTTGACAAGAGTTCGGATACTTGGTTCGCCAGGTTTCTCTGCTGAAGAGAGTTCCTTAACAGTCTTGTCTGACATACTCGAAGGATACCGGTCAGGAAACATAGAGCGGCAAAGCTCGACAAAAAGGTCTCTTGAAGGATCGTTGAAGATGTCACGGGTCAGCTCTTCCTTTGCCAACCAAGTAAGAACTCGTAGTTCTGCTTGCGACATGTCAACACCGACGAGAATACGATCGTCAGCTCTTGCAATAAACTGTCGTTTGATCTGCTTGGCCCGCGGTATGTTTTGAGAATTAGGATTGCGCGCGGATAGGCGACCGCTAGTTGTGCCGTGGATAAGGAATGACGGGTGTACCGTACCTTCGGGAGTAGTGCGTTTCTGAAGGCCCGTGACAAACGTGCCGTCCATCTTGGAGATGCCACGGATTTCAAGTACGAGCTGAGTGGTTGCCTTGACATTGTCGGGAATCCTCGGGTCATCGAGTAGGGTCTTTAGGAAGTCAGCTTCAGTAGTCTCAACGTCTATGCCGTTGTCTTTAAAGTACTTGGTTACCTGACGGGGTGAGTCGATGTTGAGCGTGTGTGGGACTCTAAGATGTTTTCCCTTAGCCTCAGGATCACATACGATTGGAAGGCCTCTTGATAGGTCCTCACGTTCCTTAGCGTATTTTTGAGCGAGTTCTTTTGAATACTCGATATCAAATCCGAAACCGCGCGGTTCGATGAGCTGAAGCGTATTGGATACTCGGAGCATGAATCTGTAGGCATCTACAAGTCCTCGTACATTAAGTTCCTTGTTGAAGTAACTGTGCAGTAGCCTGGTTGCGTGAACATCGAATGCGTTATATTTGTGAAGAATGTCAGGAGGGATATTTCCATAGTCCGTTGGTTGTTTTCCGTCTGGACCTTTAAGATAAGGAGCAATGTCATGTTTCCAGTCAGGGGTACCCAGCAACTCCATCCCCATATATTCAAGGCCGTGTACTCCTTGGTATTCATGTAGAGCATAGGACTGAAGCATGGTATCTTCGGTTAGAGTGGGACCTTCGAAGTCCGGATACCCCAGATAAGCTCGCAGAGATCCGAGGTCAAACTTTCCGTTCTGCGCCCCTAGTGGATTAGTGGCGAGGAACTCCCTGAAGTACTCACGGAAGATTTCATCCTCAAAACAGTCCTGGGCGAAGACAAAGACATCATCTTCTCCTTCTAGACCAATGCCGACACAGAGAAGCTTCTCCATGTGGACATTGCCGTAAGAAGTGTCCTTCTCTCGGGACGTCTCGATGTCCAGGAATGCAAGCAGATCACTACCAGTCAAAGAACGGATAGTGGTGGAAGGCATGTCGTTCTTGGTGATGACGTGAATGCGAGGCTCGTACCACTTGTCAGGAAGGTTGTCCCGGGACACAGCCTTACCTATATCGCTAAGCATGTGAGGGAACTTCTCCTGGCTGCGCAGACACGCGGCTGGGTGGAACGTCGGCACCACGGAGAATTGATTCAGGAGCTTGGGACGGCCTACCCGAGCCTTCGTGATCCCAAGCTTCTTGGCCATTTCTGGGTGAACGCTTTTGAGGGCAGAGTTCCCCATTGGAATGACAGTAGTTACACCGGCTTGCTGTAGTTCCTCGTGTAGTCTTGGCTTGCAGCATTCGATCGCCTCATCAGGCAGTTTCTTCATTGAGTCTGGGTAGTGACAGAGGGTTGCGTTTCCGAGGAAGACCTCTTCTCGATCGACGCCATATGAGTTGAGAACTGCGTTGAGGAGCTTGCCCGATGGGCCGATGAAGACTTCTTGCTTAGCAATTTCATAACGTCCCGGAGCTTCACCAATGAAAGCAAGTACGTTAGACTTACTGCTGCTGTCACTGCGGATAGTAGGAAAACTACTCGGGACCATACGTCCATGAACACGGAGAGGACACTCCTCACATTTAGCTGTAGGGTGTTTCCTTTCTAAAGCGCCCGATGGGGACGGATAGAGTGTCGTCGATCGGCCGAGGTTCATTCTCGACGATCCAGTATTCAACCCGTTCTCTCGAAGACTTATTGCCATTGGGCATTATCCCCTTACGAACACTAATTTTGATTTGGCCGCGTTGGACCATAGTTGTTTCCACGTCTGCTAAATCTCTAGATCTGACATGGAACATTCTCATCATTTCGGTTCGGGTGACGGTCTTGTTCTTGTTGTGCTGTGCTTTGATATAAGCTAGAATTTTGTCCGCTTTCTTCTCCCAAGGGTTAATGTCTGGAGCTTGTTCTACACCATGCGCGAAATCGGTAGCAGATTCGAGGAAGATATCTCCCAAGCGAATGGCCTGACAGACATCATCACGTTCTATGGTGAGAGAATTCCGTGCTCCTGCCAGTAGCATAGCGATCTTAATGATCGAGTCGGAAAGACGGATATACATCGGGGTATAGATGTTGGGATCAGTGGAGTTTTCGCCTAGCTTGAAAGCGTCATAACTAAGGTCTCTGATACGATCCCACGCTTCAGGAGTAGCGTGCATTTCCCGTTCAGTCTGTTTCACAGTCCGCTGAGTGGTCGTGCCTCCCAGAGTGATAGTCTTGACTGTTGGCCGGGGCTGCCAGAAGTTCACGATCCCGTACAACTCTTCGAGGATCTGAGCCTTGACGTCTTCCGTAGGGTCCACTTCGGGCGGAGGTCCAATCGGTCTCAGTTGTTCACTACTCGTGGTGCCCGACACGATAATGAACCGTGGAAGGAAGCCACTACGAATGTGCTCGATAGTGACTACCTCTTGCATTTGCGTCTTGATTCCACCACACCAGATGATCAGGCGTGGTTTCTTTACATCAATGGTACCGGTGCGGAGTGTTCTCTTCTCCTGTCGACAGTCATAAAGAGAGGTCAGAGACTGGAGAAGACCAGCCATGTAGTCTTTTTTGACTGTGGCCTCAATGAATCCAGTGATCTCATCACGGTGGAAGATTGAGGTCTTCCCGTCTCGTTGCTGTAGCTCGGTAAGAATGCCCTCTTGAGATCCATCAGTGCCCATGAGGAAATCATCAGAAGATAGTACTTCGCCCAATGTGGACATAGCAAGGTCCATAGATGTGGACTTGCGAGTAACAGTAGTTCCAGCGAGTATCATCGCCCAGATATTAGGACGGATCTTGGTGTGTTGTGCTGGTAGGGTAACGAAGGGGCACATAATGGCAGACAGAATGACAGCTCCACCAGCTATGTGATACTGTCGGGGTGCATCTGTCCGAGACCAACCGTACTCTACATATCGATCGATGAAGGTTTCCTCAGGTTCACTGTCTCCTGCTCTCTTGAAAGTTATGCGACTCATGAACCTCAGTCCTCATTAAGACCACTGGCCCCCACCCAACAGGATGGGAGCCAGTAGCCCTACTCATAAAAAATTACTCCTCATTGTCGACAAGGAAGCGGGAGATCTCGTTCTTCGGCCCGTATTCCTTGGTCGGGTCGTTCTTGTCCTTGCGAGCGCCGACAGAGCGGAGCTTGGCCTTGAGCTTGAGACCGATCAGCTCGTCCCACTCCCAGTCAAGTGGCTTGCCCTCTTCCATCTCCACGCCGAATGCCTGAAGCATCTTCTTAGTGACCGGAAGAGACTTCTCATCGTACAGAGCATTGAAGTAGATTGTACGACCGTTGTACTTCTCCAGATCACCGTCACAGTCAGTGATCTCGAACTTCAGCTTGGACATGTCAGAACCAGGATTCTTGCCACCCTTGGTGACAGTGTCCTCAGCCTCAATAAGCTGGAGGATGTAGTCACCCGCAGGAGCAGGAGTCCACTCTTCAGGCTCACCAACGTCAGTGAAGTCAACACTAGGCATTTAGATCAGATCTTCTTTCCGATTTTGAGGTTCCCAGTTGGCTTGTTTGTGTCCTCAGCGGACTTGACCAGCGCACCTGACCAGTACTGGTGGATCAGAGGCATAGTCGGATTATCAAGCTTGAACGGTAGCTTTCGGGTGCGATCCTTAGCGACAACATCGCCGCTCAGTCCCGTCTGCAAAGAGCGAACACCAGATCGGTCAACAGAGAGTCGGTAGACATCATTGACCATGCCTGGCATTTCACCGGCAAGCTTGTTCGTGAAAGCAGGAGTCCACTTGTGGCGCGACTCCGACTTGTCAATATCTAGCTCCCACGCTACAAGGATAACGTAGCAGGGAAGCTCTCGGAAAGCGCGGATAAGCTTCCGCATCTGTTCCGATGACTGGTTCCATCCTCCATTGGCAAAGGTTGCCATAGCAAACTCAGTGAAGTTGATACCCTGAGCTGCCAGCTTTTCAGCCTGGAAGATGTGCTCCATCCCCTTCTTCTGACCCTCAGTCAGATTGTCGAGGATGATTGTCTTGTATCCTGCACAAGTCTGCGCATTGAAATCCTGCCCTCTATACAGCTCGTTGTAGACTTCCTGAAGCTGCTTGAATCGAGAGATGTCAATGATCTCAAGGTCAGGATAGATGTCAGTGATGCTCTGAGTACCGTTCTCAATGTTGAGATGGAGGACAGGGTTCATCTCAGGTACTTCTACGCTAGAAGCAGCAAGAGTAGTCTTCCCAACTCCAGACCCTCCGTAAATACAAACGCTAGGAAGAGATCGATCGTCACTCGCACGACGTACCTTTAGTCCACCGAGTTTCCCTGGAGTCAGAGTCATTGTCATGTGATATCGAAGTCTCCTGCCTTTACTCCGTCAATGAACGACTGCCACTCTTCAGGAAGGAAGGAGAGAACAGGACCATTATTCTCCTTCGAGTCACGAACGTCAATGGCAACAATGGGACCATCAACATGACTGGTCACCATCTGAACTTCTACACATATCGGGCTATCTGTCTTGCAGAGAGAACTCTTACGCCACATCTACTTCACCTTTACAAATGGATCGCTACGAAGAGAATGCTCAAAGTCTTCACCATTTGTTTTGGCGAGACAAGGAGTGTAGTAGGCACATCCAGAGCAGGAGAAGTGTCCTGCGTTCGGGTAGATCGTCAGATCTTGAGAGATCATGTCTCGTGCGATCTGATAGATCGTAGTGCCAGCAGACTTTAAGTTTTCTTTAGTCTTGATAATTGTGAATCTACGATGAAATACTGGTGCGTCATTGCTCTTCAGGAAAGCGATGTACTCATCGTACGCACCTGAATCGTAGGCTGCACGGTCAAACCGCTGCACCGTTTGGGTGAAAGTTTGGAGGTCCGTCGCCGCTGCCTTGTCCGTACTGAAATGCTTACCTTTATAGCTGCGGCTCAACATCTTGGGCGTACGAGGGTAATCCTTGCGGTACTCAACGTACAAGAACCCTCGAATGTCAATACCTAAAATTGATGATGCAGCCCAGGTGTAGCCGTTCACCTGAGGGTCGAGTAGTAGGAGCCTATCGTCTTTTCTGATCTGACTGGCAGATTTGTGATCCCAAATGAAATAGCCGCCATTGTAAAGGTCTTGCATGATGGCGTCGATCCGACCATCAAAAGTGACTACGGCGCCGTACGGGTGGACCTGTCCACAGGTGCGTAGACACTCATCCTCAGTAACATTAATACCTTCACCAGCATATTGAATGGGTGGAGCCATACAACGTAGAGGTTGACCGGTAGAAGGGTCAACAATGGGAACTTGGAACGGAACTTCTACCATTACCGGACGGAACCAGTGGTCTTCTTTGGGATGGACGTTGAGGCCGTACCACTCAAGCATACCAATGCCGAGGTCGATACGCTCTGTGTAATCGTCTCCATCAGCCTCTAGGAGCTTGGTCTGCCCAGTTTGCTTGAGGTAGTTTGCGCGCTGCTCTTCACAAGAGTTAATGAATGCATCAATAGCGAGCCGTGTCTTCTCTTCAGGAGAAGTCTGGTCCCATGTCTCCGGATCATAGAACTTCTCCATCGCAATGTGGAAGGCAATCCCGAACTGAAGGGGTTTGGCGGATATCTCTGGGAGAATACCATCCCGGTATGCCCAGTCCCATCTACGCCTGCAACCTAGGAAACTGCGGATTTCAGAAGTATGGATCTCGTGAGTGCGGGTCTCGTTCATCCGCACTCACCCTTGTGCCCGTATGGCTTCCAGCAACGCTCTCGCTTAGGTGGATTGCCACTGTAGTAGACAATGAGTCCACACGTTGGCTGAGGCTGAGGTTGAGGCTTTTTCTGTTCTGGTTTCTTCGGTGTTTGTGCCACTGTAGGCAAGTTCCCTTCTCAACAACTGAATGGAGAAATGGAATGCAACGGAGGTCCAGGTCGCGGGATCACCAGACCCCCGTCGCAGACGTACAGTGTAGCACACTGGGCATGAGGGCCTACACGGGACGGGGGCCTCCATCACGTGCAGAAGCATCCCTGTATACGTAACCTGTGTTTGGCACCGCTGCAACGGCAACGGCGGTAAGGATGGAGATTACAATCTGCCACCACTGCTGTGCTGAGACATCACCAAATGCATAGTTAGAACCGATAGCGACAAGGGCAGTAGTAAGAGCCGCAGCTCCACTTGCGAGAGCCTTCCCGTATCTCCAGTTAGGGTAGTTCTTTGTGTTCCACACCACAAACGCGCCGATCGCGACAACGATGATGTTCACGATTTCTGAGAAGCCAAGAGGTCCGGCTACGAGAAGCGGGACGATGGCCACGAGTACGGCACCGAGTGCCTGAGCTACTGCCTTTGCGATAGTCATTACTGTTTCTCCAAGTTAGGATCTGTATCTGCTAGTGGTTCTGGAGGATCAGGGAACTTGATTCCAGTACCCTCCATAATTTCTACTACTCTTTGTCCCCAACCTTTCCACCGGTGGCGACTTCTTTCTAGAACGTAGACTCGTCGTGCTAGATCTTTGTTACCCCGATCCAGCTCTTTAACTCTTTCATCGTTCTTGTCTTCTCTGGAGTTAAGTTCTGCTACTTCTTTCTGTAGTGCAGCTACTAGATTGGTCCAGCCTGTAGTTTGATTAGCCTCTCTAGAACTACTTCTAGTGAACTTAGCTGCTACGAATGCTCCTAGAAAGGTAAGTACTATACCGATCACTTGAAAGAGACCACTATTCAGTAGGCCCACTGCGTCTCCGGGCGCAGGGACCTTCTGGATGATCAGGAAGGTGCTTTGATAGGAACATAAGCAGGACAGTAAGAGTTCCATAAACCAACCCTGCTATATAGGTATTTTCTCTACCATATTCTCCGCCAGAAAAAACATTAATAAACCACGACCACCAATATCCAGCTCCCCAGAGAAATGGAGGAAGCATCAAGCCAATGAAACCCCAACCATCTTCACAGGTCTTAGGTCGTTGAATCGCTGCCACAAGAGCCAGTACTCCCCCAACAATCCACATGGAAGAGAAGATATAAATTCCTGGACCTTTGTCCAAGAAGTCGAGAACTCCTCCTGACCCTGGTCTGGAGAACCGCTCCATAGGTTTTACTAGAAGTCCGGTTCCAAGGAAAAGCCAAATGGTACCTATAAGGAGAAGAACAACTCCTCGGGTACCGACAAGTTGGATAAAGAACTTCTCTGTTCTATCGTATGCATTAGGATTCTGCAATTTGCACCTCAACAAAGGCTGTGTTGTCGAGGTTAGCGATAACGATTACTCCGTCTGATCCTGTCAACAGAAGAGAAGAGTTCGATCGGATAATATTGTAGGCATTGCTACAGGTTTGAACAATTCCCTGGGCTTCTTCTTTGGTTTGATCTCTGAAGATAATGGTTCGCCGTTCGTTGGCCAGAGAGCTAATGGTGACTCGGACATCGAAATTCTTTTCCTGATCACTCATTGTTCTCTCTTTGCGCTTGGATCAGTTTTCCTACGGCATCCCATAGAATACCAATCATGTCACGAAGATCCACCTGAGTATCCTCATCGTTATCGCCTCGACGTACAACGAGAGATGGGTCAATAGCAGCCAGGTCTTCAGCGACAGGAAAGCGGTGTTTGTGCTGTGCCCCCTCTCTATATCGCCATTCCTTGGCCTTCGCTCCATGAATGACATCCCAAGAGGTCTTCCCTCCCGCGAATCGGGGAGCGCCTACTGCCTCCTTTTTCTGCTCTGAAGAGGCCGTAAGGAATCCAGATGCACTAATGGGGCCAAACGTCATGGAGTCACCATTGGTCACCGCTAGACCATCGGTGTCGAATTTCAGACCCGAATTCTGATTGACTCCCCAGAACCAACCCTTACCGTCTCTACCGTGCTGGTAGTTGATGTGGCCAGACGCCATTGGTGCGCCATTGGTATCGTAGTTAATAAAGGCAACTCGTCGGTCACCCTGAACAGGAATCAATGCCTGGTCAATAATGAGGTCAACCGTGGCCGACCGGCACCTTACGAAGTTGGGCTCCGCATAGAACTGGGAACCAGCTACCAGTCCCTCATCGGCAATGCCGAGCTGAGCGAACTGCTGACGTAGCCAGACCGTTCCGACCCTGCGAGTATCTCCGCCACTGGCCTGCATGGTAATACCGGCAGCAGACGTCCCCTCAGTGAAGACATCGATATAAGCAAAGGAACTGTTGGACGCCCAGAACTGCATCCTATTGGGATTGTTCCCACCGGGATTCATAATGATGCGCTCGCCTACTCCGGCAGTGGCAATCTGGCCCATGAGGAATGCAGAGCCAGTAGCAGCGTCAATCCAGAAGGAACGGGTTGTCCCATTGTTGATGAATGCCTGAAGACCGAGTAGTGGATGGATCTCCACTCGGTTGCCTGTAGGAGAGCCAGCAATGAAGCGGTTAGTGATGACGAGGTTGGTTTCTAGTTTTACCGCAGTAACGGCACCGGCGGCAATAGTTCCCGCCGTCACTGCGTTGACATCGATCTTACCAGCTATGACAGCGAGAGCAGCAATCTCCCTCGCTGTAATGGCCTGAGCAATGAGCTTCCCGCCGTCAATCTGATCGGCCAGAATATGCACACCAAGAATAGCCCCCGCCATGATCTTAGGCGAGGAAATAGAGTCTGGAGCAATCTTGGTTTCGGTAACTGCTCCCGCTTGTAATGCTGCCTCAGTGACAGAGTTGGCGGACAGTTCTAGGTTGCTAGTGATGTCTGCAATCAAGTCATTGGAGACAACCTGTCTGGGGTCTCCAGAGGCAGGCTCACTCTTCTCACTCTCTTTGCCGGAGTGATTGACAGCGGTCACCCACACCAGATAGTTGGTGTATTCCAGAGGAGCAATGGGGAACTCCTCTGGCCACCCAGTACCTAGAGATCCTCCGGCCTTGATGTCATCAGGGTTTTGTGTAGGAGCGTAGTAGATGTTCAGGTGGTCGAGATCTGAAGGCCAACCTACACCGCTCTGTGTTTCTCCTGTATGACGGACTATGAGAGAAGCGAGATTAGGAATAACGATAGGAGCAGCAGGAACAGGAGGAGGATTAGGGTTGTTGACGGACGCAGCGGTGAACGACCCATCAGTCTGCTTTCCTAGGACTGTACGAATGACACCATTGTCATCGTAAATGTTGAGTCCACCATCTGTAATGGAGGCATTCTTCAGTTGAGCAGCACGAAGACCAGCTTCCGCTCTCCGCATTCTCTGTTCTAGGTCAGTAACCAGAGAGACAATCTTCCTAGTCTCCGGGTTCGGAGGTGCAATGATAGGCATTAGCGCCCGTCCCACTGTCGTAGTACACGCAGAGATGACCAAGGAATGTGGGTCATGTCGTAGTAGTCGAAGATTCCTGAATACACATTGACATAGGGTTGGTTAGGTGTTGCTCCCTCTCCAAGGTATTCAAACAGGAACGCCATTCGAGCGCCGCCATTGTCACCAACGTACGCACCGTATTTCTGAAGAGTCTTGCCTATGATTCGTTCCCAAGTGGTGATTCCAGTAACGGTATCCATGTTGATCGATGGATCGATCTGTACCCGTGCACCCTCAGGTATAGGAGTGGCTACTCCAGCTCCATTAGCTCCGTCACCCACAGATGCGGGATAGCGTACAGCTGATGAGGCTATGTTTGTAGAGAAGAACAGAGCATGGTTAAGAGACGCATAACCAGCCGCAGCAGCAACAGTCATCTCTGAGGATCGAACGACAGAGCCGTAACGTGACAGACGGGCGCCAGTTGAGCTACCAGTTGATGCAGCTCCAGCCTCTCTACCATCTCCATTAAGTGGATTCTGACGGCCCCATTGAGCAGTCCACGAAGAACCACCATTTACAGCACGCCAAAGAGAGTGGACGACGCCGCGAGTAGGATCGGCTGTCGTGACATGTCCGTCGTAGTTCGCACCAATAGCAACACCTGGTACAATGACGTCAGACGGAATAGCCATTGGTATTGAATGAGGGTCAGGTCCCCATGCTGGAACATTGCTAAACGTCACGTCATACTTAGGTGTCGATGCTGTCACTGCTGCTCCAGCAGACCCGCCTGGCCCTCGCATAGCAACACCGTATTCAATGATGTCACATACATGTTGCTGAGCAGCAGCCGAAAAATACCCAGCCCATGTTGCAGAGTTTGAGTCAAGAACTGGACTTGCCGGAATAGGATTCCATAGCCAGTCTGCGTCTGGAAAGAAAGGGCGAGCGTTCCTTCCTGCCGCTGCAAGCACCGCGCCTCTAGACATTACGCAAACCCCTGTCCGCCTACCGCTCCATACCAACCTAGATTGTTGGGGTTCCAGAAGGTGTAAAGACTAATGGAGTTGGCGTTCGTCACATGGGTGGGAACAACGCCTGCTTGCCATTTGATTGTCGGCCAGGTGATCGTCCACCCGCCAGTAGCGTTCTCAATGATGTGCACGTCCATACGCACTACCTGACCAGCAACTCCAGAACCGAAAGTAAAGGTAGAGTTCGCAGTCATAGTAACAATCTTGTAAGTTCCCGTTACGGCAGGATCTAGAGTGGTAGCTCCAGACGCCGTGATTGCGTGAGTGTTCTCTGTAGAACTTCCCCCTCCCGGGGGAACAGCCAGAGTTCCATCATCTCGAATAAACTTAGTACCTGTGGGTGTCCCCGTTGCCAATCGAGAGATGGGAATGACAGAACCAACAACGTCACCAATATCATTGACCCGTGCAAGACCATCTCGAATAGGCTGCGTCCACGTGTAGGGAGCTGCGTTATCTGGTGGCAAAGTGATGGACATAATTAAGTGACCTTAAACTTTTGAATGTAACGAGCCTTAGCATTTGGATAAGAGTCCAATTGGTGGTCTACTACCCCAAAGTCATTGTTGTAGACGTTATAGAGATACCCATGAGTTTCGTACCAATCATAGAGGTCATTGATGAACGAAGGAGAGTCACCCTCTCCAGTAGTTCCACCCCCTGTGACCACTGCCCAGAGGCCCCACTCGGTATGACCGAGGAGCTTATTGTGCGAACGGGCAAGCTGAACCTGATGCTTTAGACCATTGACTCCGGTCTCACCATCACGCAGCCATGTCCACACAGTAGTATGCGATGGTGATCCACCAGGCCAGTAGTAGTCGTACAGTCCAATACCTACAATGTCGATATATGTGTCACCGGGATACATATTGTCGAAGGATTGGTTGGTGTAATCGAGCTGACAGTTCGGGCACCACTCAATGAGCAGGGTGGGGCAGGCAGCTTTCAGAGCAGCCGCCGCACGATTGAAACCAGTCTTGTAGTTCGCCAGAGTAGTTGCGTCACTAGGAGGGACAGCCCACGCGCGAGAGTTGCCATTGAACTCCCAACCCAACCTCACTATTGAATTCTGTAGATTGGCCTTCGCCTGAAATGCGTTTCCCAAACTGGTGAAGTTAGAATCGTAGTTAGACGATGATGCTGCCAGTTTGGCATATTTCTGAGCAATAGTTAGTCCAGAGTCATCATTGACGGTGAGCAAAGGAGCAGAGTAGGAGAACCGTCGTCCTGCCTTGGCGCCAACCCATGTATTCCAGTTCGTAAAGTTCGTGCCGGTGTTAAAGAATGAGAACTGAGTCTGATCACCGAACTCGTGTCCTAGCGGAACGCCAATGGCATTCGTAGTTTCCCATGTAGTGATAGCAGAGCCACCGTCATAGCCCTTATACATTCCGACCATAGGCTTGGGACGCCTACCCACAAGACGACGTCTGCTCATAGTGTGATCTCTCCTGAGACAACCCACTCATTCGCTGTGCGTTGTGTGACTGTAGCCTCAGCCCACTGACCGCCTAGCTTGATTGAGGTGAGTCCAGTTCCCAATCGAGATCTGAATGTCACCCCTGCTCCAGCAGTAATAGTGGTTTGTCCTGCTCCACCCTGACGAATGTGGTAGAAGGTGCCTACTGGGAACGCTACCGAAGAGTTCGGAGGAACAGTGTGCGTATTGGCTGCCGCATTGGATTGCTCAACCAACTTCCCTGCATCGGACAGTACAGCGGTGTAACTCGTTCCCGTCTGGAAATTATGAGTAACCGATGTTGGTGATCCTCCACCAGTACCGGGGTCAGCCCACGTCCTGTCATCCCGAAGATACTTAGTTCCTGTTGGAGTACCAGTAGCCAATACTCCTACTGGAATGCGCTTAGGCGTTGCAGTGTCCGCATCGTCAGTCAGCTCATTGGCTCGTGAAATAGAATCTCGAATAGGCTGAGTGTAAGTGTATGCGGGAGCATTGTCTGCTGGAACAGTGATTGCCATATTTCAGTTATCTCCTTAAGCTGCGTTCACCTGAAGAGCAACACCAAGCCATCCTGAAGGTGCTCCAGATAGTGTTGCTGTCTTTGTACCAGTAGCTCCACTAGAGGCAAGATCTTGCTCGTACACCCCAATTCGAGTGTAGGTAGAGTTACCGGCAGTAGACTGAATCACCTGAGTCATTCCAGAAGGTCCACTGCTGAACGTTCTCACCGTTCCTCCCGTCTCTGCCATATGCGCAGTGATGAGAGCATCACCAGAAGTTCCGGTGATTGACGGCGCCTGAATGGAAGTCGAGCCACTATTATCCCGGATCCATGTAACGTTTGAAACGGGAGAGCTGCTGTCGAACGTCCCGCCCTGAATAGCAAGCATTACGACAGTACAGTTCGCTCCAGTGTCATCTGGGAAAGAGAAGGTAGATGTAGACACATCGGAGGATGTAGCTATCTTGCCCCACACCTTGCCATATGGAGTCCCATTCCCAGCAGTAGCAGGAGCCTGAGATCCCAGCAACGAGAATCCTGAAGGAGCAGTCATCGACGACAGAGAGCCGTCAGTGTCAGACTCCTGGAACACCACAATGTAGTCACCGGATGTCAACCCGGGAGGCCTAGGACAAGCCACAGTAGGTGAGTTACCTTCAGCAGCGGAGGACGACGACCTGATAATTGGAGTGGTAGGTCCACCGCCACCGCCACCAGTTGTGGAGACCACATCAATGTATGCGTCGATGGGACCAGAGAGCGCCGTACCTGGAGTGCCGAAGGATGCCGCAGCATGGAAAGCGTTCTGCTGAGTCGATCCTGCTGTAGCGTCTCGCGACCAAGAAATGTTGTTGAGTCCTGGATCTGGCCAGGTAAAGCCAATCCAGTAGTCATTTCCGGCACTAATTCCTGTCTGCTGAGTTCCAGAGAAGGTGAAGTTCTGAAGAACTTCAGTAGTATTGGAGACAGTCAGTGTATCCGACAGACCCAACAGACTGCCCGGACTTCCACTAGCGTCCGCGTAAACCACCATCTCTACAGAGGCAGTACCGGAATCCACCCACAGTCGAGCGTGTCCTGTGGTGACAGTGCCAGTTGCCGTAGCAGTGAACTTGGAGACAACAGTCTTGTTAGCACTAGAGCTAGATGTCTGAGTTCCGTTAGTGATCTTACCGAGTTGAGATGTAGTAGACCCACTGCTCACTGTTCCACTAGCAGATAGAGTCATAGTTGTTGACATAGCTACAGCAGCGGAACGAATTGTTCTCGCATTTGCAGTGAGTGTGGCTTTAGCTGCAAGACTGACTCCGCCACCTGAACCAGCAATAGCACTTGCACCAAATGGTAGAGATCCAAATGGAGAGTCACCAAAACCTCCACCCCCACTACCAGCACCAGGACCAAACGCCAATGCACCAAATGGAGCGTCCCCAAAGCCGCCACCGATAGTGAATGTTCCAGTAGCATTTGCTGTCAGCGAGGAAGTAGCAGACAGACTTACACTAGCGCTCGGAATCTGAGAAGCACTTGTCAATAGGGTATTGGAGATTAGTGTGACAGTGGAGAACCCAGGCCCTGTAACGATTCCAGATACCGCCAGAGTCGGAGATACTGGTAGAGCAATTCCAGCAAAGGCAATGAGCTTGGAGTTTCCGATGAGAAGACTGTGATAGATAAAGAGGTTGTTGACAAAGGCAAACGATCCACCGAACGCAACACCATTAACCGTAAGGTTGGGTGTAGCAATGAGGAATACTCTTGCTGTAGGCACTGGCACTGAAGGAATAACAACCAGTACCGGAGTGATAGTGAAGTGAACATTGCCCACCCACGCCACTGCACCGATCGGAGGAACAGGATCAAACGGAACGTAATCGTCAGGCTGAATCCAGATGTCCGAAGTATCCAGTAGACTGTCAGAGCGTGCCAGTCCTAGCCTGACTTTGTCACTGGAGGGCTTGTTCGAAATGCTGGTGATGCGATACCAGGACGTGTGGAGAACCATGAGCCATGGAATCTCTACCTGAACCTGGATATCATCTCCAATCCGATAGGATCCTACCGGTGCGTTGGAGTGGTAAGCATTGATGACCAGCTCACCAATCTCGAATGCTCGGCCTCGTCTGAAGGCCAACTCTTGAGCTGCACGAGCATCAGCGAGACTCTGATTGGTAATGGACTTGTCAGTAATCACCACCTCCTTGCGCACTCGATCAGCGAAAGACTCGGCTCGGTAAGCACGAATAGTATCCGCACCATCACCAGCGCCAATAACTAGAACGGCACTGGCATAAGTGTCTTCTGGTTCCTGAACGGGAACTACTTCTAGGATGTTCTCTTCGTTGAAGAGGAGGTTAGGACGTGCCACTCCCAGCCGTGGGTACCCCAGATCGATGAAATGGAGTACGTCTGTCCTGTCAGAGTTCCAGGCATGCCTCTCGACGTAGTCGAATGGGGTTGAGCCTGAAAGGGAGTCGATCTCCTCTCCAACATTCTTAGCGTCCCACCAATTGAGTTCGTAGGGCTTGGCATCTTCTGCCCTATGCCCATTGATGAATCCTTCTAACCAATCTTGGGGGTTGGTAGAATGAGAATCTGTATAAAGTCTGGACAACTCATCATTATAGGTTTGGACTACAGCTTCTGCTCCATCCCATGACCAGTCCTCAAAGATTGGGTCACCACTCTGAAGTCGACGAAGGATAAGGCTGGCGGCCTCTGTCCTGTCGTTATATGCCTGAGAGGTAGCAGGCTCTCCAATCCTCACTGGAGAGGAGTTTTGAGATACAACTACTCCGTAGTCTGACTGTGGTTGTGCCTGAACATAGTTCCACAGTGTACGGACAACAGACAGAGGATCAACTTGGATCTGAGAGAATGTAGAATCATAGTATGTGTAGTGAGGTACTGCCGCTACTCCCTCAGCAGAGAATGCCATTGAGCTTTCCTCATACTGAGGAGGAAGCATAATGGCTGAGGCTCGAATCTCCTGGTTGATCTCTACATGCAACCAGTAAGCATATCCGTCCAGACCAAGTTCCTGAACCTGAATCAGCTCCGGACTGATAGAGCCGTGCATAACTGTAGGACCAGAGAGCTGGTCTGTGTACTCGAAATCTTCAGAGACCGGAAGTTCCCACTCAATGATTTCCCCGTCAAGGATGCGCTGAGCAATCAACCGGAATGGATGATCCTGAGGAGGATAGACATACTCAGTGCGTAGTACTGGGCGTCGATAGGGGAGAGCGCCAGCGCGAAGCATGGCCACGGCCTGCAACAGAAGACCAGCAATAGTCTGTTGCCGGGCCTGGAACGTCAGGTTGGGAAGGATAATCAGTGCACCCTTAGGGAACACTGAAGCATTCAGAGTTAGTCTAGGAATGACATAGATAACAATTCCACCCGGAACGATCGATCGAGCGATCAATTGCGGGAAGGCAGTGAGAAGAATGCCTCCAATTGGTACTGGAGTCAGTGGGCTACTGGCAGTCAACCGCGACAGTGCGGGGAGGGTGACTGCACCCCCAAAGGAAACTCCAGTACTGATTCCACCTTCGAGGACGAAGGAGAACATGGAACAGTTATCGGAGTTGGTCAGGGTGAAGTTAGATGTACCCGTTCCTGTCCCCGTAGGGACGTTGGCACCCGTGACTGTTTGGTTATCAACATTGATTTCAGCAACAGCAATCCACTCAATCTGAGTAGAGTTAACTGTCTGCCCACTGTTGTAGCGAGAGGTCCATCCCGTAGGGACAGTAACCGGTCCGGCACCAGTAGTAGCTCTGTCACTGCCCATAATAGTGACAACAAGAGCTTTATCTGTAGCAGGAGTTACCGAAGGTGCATAGGGGGTAAGAGTATCTGATGATCCGCGAGAAGAGTGCTGACCGAGTGTAGAGTAGTTCTTCCACGCAATTCGAACTGCATGGTAAGCACCGGACCCAGACTTAGTCAGGGTTAGAGGGTTGGAATCTCCTGTAGTATTGTAAAGAACAATTGCATTAGAAGGAGAAGCAGTATTGGGAACATCCTGATCGTCGAGAAGCGTCCAACCTGCCGAGGGGTTAGGGATACTCTCGACATCGTCTAGCTGAATGATACAGATTTGAAACTGTCCGCTGCCTACTCCTGTAGGAGGCTGAACAGTAACAGTCGTAGAGCCATTGGAAGTAGCTGTAGGCCCAACACCGACAAGTGTTGGGTAGGTTCCTAGTGAACCGCCCCCACCCCCACCCCCTCCAGTACCAGGGTCAGTAGGCGTGGGGGTAAGAGTAACAGAGACGTTGTCGGTAAAGGTACCAGCAGAAGTAACCGCTGAGTACCTCAGAATATAGGTACCATTCGGGTAGGCTCCTCCTGTACCGCCAGAGGTAACAGCGGGAGGAGAAGAAACCCTAATGTTGTCGTGCTTGACAGTCGACGTGCCAGAGATACTACTGCGCCTATACTGACCGAACTTGACATAGTACGGGTCGGTATGGTCGGTCGAGTACATGGTCTTGCGAGAGATCTTAGCGACCTTCTCAACACCATCTACATGACACTGAATGAAACCTGTTGAGGAAGACGTCGACCACTTGATGTGGACGACTACGTTATACCAAGTATTAAGAGCTGGTGTCCATACGGGGATGTCTTCATCGTCAGTGTCATTTGCTCTCTCAAAGTATACCTTTCCATCATTGTGGAGAGACATTGCGAGAGCAGGAGCACCATCATCGTTGACCTGGTGCCACTGGAAAAAGATTAACCAGTCATCAGCAGACCCCATACTGGGGAATGCTTCAAACTTAACACCAAATTCATACCAACGCTCGTCTCCGTCATGGTCGTTCCAGAACTTACCAAAACTAGAGACCTCACATCGCTCATGAGAGCCTACTGCCGTATCGCCATCATGAACCTCAGTACGGAGTACTGTTGCCGAAGACGGATCGTTAACGATCTGCATTCGGTACTCAGAGTTCATGTTGTAGCCCGAAGGGCTACCTTCATACGTGTGAGTCTGAACCGAAGAGTAGTTGGTGTTACTCAGTCCAGAATCAAATGTCTCCTTGAAAACCTGAGTCTGACCAACAGGAACACCACTACCGACAGTAGTAGCACTGGGAACCCATGAAACTGCTGCCGCTGTGGACAGCACATTTCCAGCACCAGAAGGTCCAGAAAGAATCTCCCACTTCTGAGAGCTAAGAGTTGCTCCATTGAGAGTGACCGAAGCAGTCCTAGAGAACGTACCACTCGGTAGGATCTGAGCGTCTGCGCCTGCGTCGACTACCGGAGTAGTAGCGCCTCCACCACCGACGTAGGAGGCAGGAGTAGGCCATGCACCACCAGCAGGGGTTTCGGAGTGCCAGTGCTTCAGCTCTCGAATTTCAACACGGATGATCGAGGCATCCGGATCAACATTAGGATCTGTGTTCTCGTTAGTCTGGTTGTAAGAACCAGTCTTAGCATACCAACCGGTACCGGCACCCGAGAAGAAGCCAGCAGAAGTGTAAGTCGGAGTGGATGGGATACTGGCAAGGTTGGTCGTGTAGTAAATACTGGGAGTACCAGCGTTGATTCTGGTCTTCAGGTAGAACTCAGTACCATCAGCATAGTTAGAGTTGAGGACAGCTACTCGTGAACCATTAAAGTTCACGATGAGTTTGGTAGCTCCACTCTCAAGCTCAGTTCTGACCATAATGACGTCGTCATTAGGATCATGGTACTGCTGAACACAGACACCAGGCTTAGTAAGACCACTGAGTCCATAGATGCGATAGATACCTTCAATCCAGTGGTCACCCGACTTTGGATTGAAAGCCATCTTAGTGGTGCCATCACGCTCATACTCACGCAATTCACAACGCGAGTACTGAGTGTTAGTAGATGTGGTGGCACCGCCAAGAGGCGCTGAGAAGACTCCTACATCTTTACCGCTAGTTGGGTTAGTCCTGGAGTAGAACCAGGGAGCCCCTTGAGGTGGAGAGTTCTTGAGTTGTGCTTGAGGATAATTGATATGGGTGGCAAGTCCTAGACCCAAATCGAAATGGTTCCAGGAAGCTCCTGCCGGATCTGGTCCCAGATGGAGAAGCTCATTCACCGCCAGGACCATATTAAATTATCCTATCCTATAGGCTATGAGACCTGCTCTTTGAAAGTTACCTCAAGACGGATGAGCGAGCCTCGATCGACCTTGAGTGTACCAGTGTGATTGGAGGACACATCCAGGGAGCGAGCATTCACTCTAAAGCGCTTGTTCTTCCCACGCAAGGAACTCGGGATTGACATTCGACCTCCAGCAAAGACCTGAATACGTTCCCAACCAGTAGACTTGTTGAAGTCATATACAGTCGATCCACTATAGATTTCTCCAGAGCCTACCTCCAGACGAGTCTCTCCCCACACGTCATCGTCAACCATAGTATTCAGCAGAGAGAACTGTGCATCCATAGTAGTCGCCCATGTTGGAATGGGGACAACTACTTCAGAGGCAGCAGGCCAGTTCCGCCAGATGTTCTGCTGTGCCGTTGGAAGAGTCTGTTCAACTGTTGGCCCACCGATGAGATATGAGAACTCATTCTCTGGATTCACAATGAAAATGTCAACGTCGGGCACTGGCGGAGGAGTAGACGGTGGAGGAATCTGCTGTGGAGGGGCCGATACCCGATTCCGCAGACTCACGATATGTGAGGTCTGGATAGTTGCTGTATTGGCTGGAATGTCAATGCGTGCAAGGTCGATAGCCGACCAGTTGTTGCCCAAAGAGCGCACCGTCCGGGTAGTGGAAGGAACACCCTGAACGATAACAGGTTCTACGTAAGGACCGTTAGCTCTGTCAGTTGGGATATTCCAAGGCGAACCAGCAATATAAGGGTCTTTAACGACGGCAACAAGTAGATCAGACCGAGAGCTAGCAGTGTTGTTTGGAGCCACTGGCACGACGTGATCGTCAGGGTTTTTCCCCATGTAAGCTTCGTAAAACTGGCCTGATCCACGTCCGAGTACAACGAAACCACCAGGCGAGATACGAACAGAACCACCAGGAGTAGCAAGGGCTTTCACCTCCAAGTCGGTAGCCCCTAGCACTCCCTCAGTCTTGTTGAACATAAAGTAAGGGATCATTCGGGCGACATCCTCAGGGATGACAGCTCCGCCACCGACCGCCCATGGGACAGTTGAGAATGTCACCAAGTACTCCAAGCGTTACGCCACGAGGTTTCAAGTCTCGCGGTACCAGTAGGATCAATACCCTTCAGGACGACTCGGTGAGTGCCTGGTGGGAGTGTTTGCATAGAAAGACGCCGACTAGTCGCTTTGAACTTTCCAGCAATAGGTGTTGTACCGTTCTTCATTACCTTACGAGACCAGGGACGAGGGTCAATCTCCATCCACTCCCCGGCCCGGAGAAAGAAATCCGAAGACGTCTCGATCTTGTAGTAGTTCGTGACCTCAATAACAGGCTGAGCAATAGGCCCGTAGACCTTCGTCAAGAGCCACGTCTCGGTGTTTCCCCCCACAAATAGGAAGTCGTCGAGGACTTGGATTGCGAACGTCGAGAGTGGGAACTGGAAGGGCGGTACAAACCCAGTAGACGTCGAGGGAGCGCTGGTAATCGATCCGTGTTGCCACTCCGCTTCGTAAAACTTGTGAGAGATTGCCCGGAACGAACACGTGACAGGAATCCAACCAGCACGAGTCCTCCCACGAGTAGGCTGATACTCACGGGGACGACCATATACAATCAACGTCCTATCATCATCAGTGATATACAGTTCTGAGACCTCTCCAGGAGTCAAACGAGACGCTCCTACGAAAGTATCCTCAGTGAACCAAGCAGCAGACATCCTTCTGTGTAGGTCTTTAGCTGCCGCACCATTATCGCCAGGGCTTCGGGTTTTGATGTTGATGTCAAAGTTGACTGTCATTCCACCAAAGTAGTCCCTCCCCATATACATACCATCCGCACGTGCCCTATTGACATCATCCGTCCTGATATCTGGAGACGTGAACTCACTACTGGTCACATGCACGAGAGTTCCACGACCAAAACGAAATCCATCTCCAGGAGTAAAAGGAGGATTGACTAGCTCATAGCCAAGGTCAGGAGGGAAACTCATCGAGTATACCTGCCTTTACTCACAACTCGACGCTTAAAGTCCAACGAATCGGCTAGCTCACGAACAGTGGCTTTCTCAGGGAGCATGACGTTGTAGACATCTCCACCACCACTACCACCACCACGCAGTGCTGCCACAATAGCTGCGATGTCCTCTGGAGAAAGACTCCCCCTACCAGGACGAATCTGATCCATTGGAATGATGAGTTCTGGCTTACCTGTCAGGTTATGAGCAATAGTAGTGCCAGGCTGAAGCCATCCACCTTTGTCATACCAACCATGAGCCTGCCAGAATGCCTGAGCACCCGCCCAACCGCCGTATCGCTGTGCAACATAACGGTCTGCAATCATATTCTGTTCAGCAACAGATGCGTCCTTGGCGTGTGCAGTAGACCCTCCCAATGCCCGCCACGTTCCATCAATGAACTGGTAGAGACCAGAAGCCGAGGAGGTAGGGTTCTGTGCTCTTGGATTACCACCGGACTCATGTGCAATGATCCAGGCACGTGCATCTCCACCTCCCAATCCCACTCCACCGCCCCCTCCTCCTCCACCACCGAGGAAGGTAACGATAGTTTGGAAGACAGATTCCAGTTTCTTCTGAGCAGCTTCGAGAACCTTGGTGACCAGCGCTCCAGGGATACGAGAGATAGCCGCGCCGATTTGTCCACCCATTGGGGAATTTCCAAACCCAAGACTATGGAACAGATTAGCTACCTGGCTACCAAAGATGCTCCACATAGACACTTGGGTAGTGGCGGCAACTGGTCCGCCTACAGCATAGTGCGGAATTCCAATAGGTCCTCCCTGAGCGAAAGTAGGACCGCCAGCTCTACCCCCTCGTGCCGCAGTGTGCATGGCATCTACTGCACCGATACCACCCATACGCTGAACGGCTGGGACAGAGAGAACGTACTCTCCTTGCTGTGCAAGAATGGGGACTGAATCTTTACCCTTAATTCCGCCACTGACTGGACCACCGGCAGCGAAAGCGGGAAGGCTAGGCACCCTCCCACTAATTCCTCCAACTCCGATCCAGCCCATTACCGTGTTCCAGGCACCAATGATTCCATCATTGATGACGGTATTGATTACCCAGTTGATCGGATCGCGGAAGAGGTTAGCGATCTTCCTCCAGGCATCGCCAATCTTCTGTGCGCCCTGATCTGTGTCTCCACGAAGGATGTCCAGGAAGCCAGACCACCAGAGCTTGATACCTTCCCACAGACCCTTAAACCATCCGGTCAGGCCGTCCCAGAAGGTATGCCACATGGCATCAATCTCCTGGTCCCACCGCTGCATAGTGGCCTTGAGCCCGTCAAGATTGGTTCCGAACAGTCCTGCAATGATGGTCCAGAAACCGCGAGTGATCTCGGTAATTCCCTGAGTGAACGTCGTCCAATTGCCAGTGAAGATACCCGTGAAGATGTCCAGCAGACCAGCAATCATATCGAATGATCCCTGGAAGACAGTAACCGCAGCGCCAAGCTCCCGAGCAACAGTAGGACCAAACACATCGATAAGGAAGGAGATGATGTTGGTGAGTGCACCCAGGAAGCGAAGGATAGCTGGGATCAGGGTCTCAGTAATCTGATCGACGAATGGCTGAATCTTGGGCCAGACCTCTTGCAGGAATACATCGCCGAAGCGTTGCAGAGCAGGAATGAGCTTCTGTTGGACCATGTCAACCAGGGATTGCCATGCTGGCAAGATGAACTGGTTGAAGTTTCTGACGATCGTATCCCAGATTGGCATAAAGCGAGTACGTAAGTCATCAACAAAGCCATTAATGCCATTACGAAGAGTCTCACTCCGCGTATAAACATCAGCAAAGATTGTAGCCAGTCCAGCTATTGCGGCAATGCCGAGAGCAACTGGTCCTCCAGCACCCAACGCTAATGCGGCCATGAGAGACCCTACAGCAAAAGCAAGTGCAGCAATCATTGGAGGTGGTAGCTGGTTGATAGCTTCAAAGATACCATTGAAAACTCTAATGATAATCGTACCAAGAGGCTCTAGACCAGCAGCAAGCTTGAGGATGAAGACAACCAAGTCACCAATGAGAGTGGCAACTACAGGGAAGGAGCGCACTGCGGCATCCATGAATGCCTGGAAAGACTTATTCTGACCAATGTGGTCTGTCCAGGTGGCAAACTGTTCAAGGCCCTTGACAATCATGTCTAGTATCTGAGAACCACCAAGGTCCCAGAAAGCCATCGTGAGATTGCCAACGATTCGAATCAGCGCAAAGATACTCCGAGTCAGGGCATCTACCGCAGGCCAGATAGCTCTGCTCAGGAAGTTGACAAACCTCTGCCACCACGGACCCTCAAAGAACATAATGGCCTGTAGGCCAGCGTCACCAAAAGCATTAGCAGACGCCTTCACCAGAGGATATAGGGTCTTCAGGGCAGCAGTACCGGCATTGAGCCATGCCGAGATACCAATACCAACAAGCTTCTGATTGGCCTTGACGAGATTGTCGTACTCAGCCAAGAGTTCCTTGAGAGCATTAGCAGCCTGACGAAGACCGTCAGGGAGCTTGTCAATAGCCCCCTGACCGAGAACGACTGCCGCTCTGATCTGCTTAAAGGCAGGAACAGCTACCAGTGCTAGTGCACCTGCACCCAGACCGGCAATGAGAAACGCAGACGTCAAAGCGCCTACTGCTCCAACGGCAGCAGTGAATCCTGAGGCTATGACTGGTAACAGCCCAATGATAAGGCTGGCCATCCTGGCAAAGCGAGATCCACCAACATCAAAGTCTCCGCCAAGCCCCTGAGTTTGCTGTCTCAACTGAGTCAACTGAGACAGAAGAGATCGATCAGTATTGATCCTGACGTTGATAGTAAAAGACTGAGCCCTTAGTTCAGCACGGAGTCTAGCGAGGGAAGCTCTATCAATGGAGAACCTGACTCGAACATTGCCAGATACTCCCTCGATTTGCTGTCTAACTCTAGCTAGAGATGCTCGGTCAAGTTGAGCCTTGACCTTGATGTTTCCTACAGCCTTATTGATCTCTTGCTTGACCCTAGCTAGAGATGATCGGTCAAGCTTGACTGTGACAGGAAGTTCAATCTTATTGCGCCGCTGGAATTCTTCAGCTTGTCGCTTGGCTGCTAGCAGACCAGCAGTAAAAGGGTTCCTATTGAGAATGAGAGTCGCTTCGATGGAACCTGCGTCGAAAGCCATCTAGCGACTCCCACTCCCTATTCAGTTGACTTTCTCTATCCTCACCCCAAGGTCATCATCTCCACTATCAGAGATGTCTCCACTAATAGGAGTGTCCTCAGGGCGTTCTTCCCCGGCTTGTATCCGCAGGTATCTACCGAGTTCTTCCATATACATCTGCGGTTGCCACCAAGGAAGACGCTCCCACTCATCTACAGTCAATTGAAAGTGGAGTAGCGCCCGAAACCACTCTACACGCTGCGCAGGCGTACCGGCGAGCGAGTCGTAGCGGGCGCTTGCAATTCCGGGTTCATAAGGTTCTGCATGAGATAACCAAAGAAGCCCATGAATGGCCGGTACCCTAGTGCCGTCAACTGCTTGTGCGAAGGACTTCCACCAGACCAATCTCCACTGTCTGACCTCTCACCGCCACACAACTTAGCAAGACAATCAGTAATGCCGTCGGTTAGCTTGTCGAACATCTCCTCATCATCAATCGCATTCATTACCTCTACGATCTGGTCAGGAGAAGTCGATTCAGCTTCCTTGTCCGGAGCAATGTCCAGTGTCTTAAAGACCTGCTGAACTTCCTTAAAAAAGCGCTTCGCTGCGAACCGAGATGGTTCAGGGACTACACCCACAATGTCGGGGTGGCCGTAGGCAGTGAAGTCGTAGGCGAGATCTCCCCCCAGAGATTCACCATCAAACTTAGGCACTAGGGACCGTCCTTTCTAATTCAATCTTTACGGCAGAGCCGCAAGGTTCCACTCACGAACAATAGCCGAGGCAATTGGCGACACCAACCTAAAACTCACCGCGTAGAGCCGCTGAGTTTCCGCACGACGGTACGAGGTTTCCACGTCTGCTACCGAGAGAACATCCAACCACAGAACACGACGCCACTGAGTCTTCGTGTTCATACCCTCCAGACCGAGAGTCAGGTGCTCAATGTCCTCAGCAATAGTCAGTTCTCGATATCCAGGGATACCAGTAGCCGGTGCAACAGTGGTGATGGTACCACCACCATAGGCCAGCTTCATCGTCTCCAGAGTGTCTTCCGACAGCGTCACCTCAATACGAGGGTCAACCGATGTCGTCGCAATGTCGACTGGGTTAAGCTGCTCCTCAATCGAGATGTCATTAGTCGAGCGAGAGAAACGCATAGTAGCGCCCGACTCACTAGCACCAATGGCAGTCCACAGAGGGTTACCGCCAGCACCAGCCCAGTCCCCACCGAGCGCCATACTGTTAGCCGGAAGGGTAGCGGTGTCATCCTGAGGACGAGTCCAGATCTGAGCCTGCCCACGAATGACATTCTTACGAGTGTAACGAGGAGTAAGTGTAGGCATTAGTCAACCTCTACAATCTTGACGCCGCTGGCCTCAGCAGCAGGAAGAATCTCCTCAGCCTGAGCAGAGGTAAGGCGAACACCCTCAGTATTCACTACTGGATGTCCAGCAACAACAAACAGGTCGGTGGGGTAAACCACCTTGTAAACCTTCGCTCCATCTTCGTCGGTCGGCTCCGGAGCCTCACGAACAAGATCAGCAGCAGTGTCACGAAGTTCCACCTCAGGACCAGTTGGCCTATTTGCGGCCACCTCATCCCCTACCTTTTGAATTTCAGCCATATCATCCAACCTTCTTATTCAGTTTTACTACAAATCTGTTGCGACGGTGCAGTAGTAGTTACACGTGTATGCATACCGTCCAGCAGTGTCGAACACTGCAAGCTCTGAGGGTGGGCCACCCACACGACCAATGAAGTCCAGATAAACACCATCATCGAAAGTGTAAGACTCCGGACCGTACTTCAGGATAGCGTCATCAACCAACCGTGCCAGGTATTCAGCATCGTCGTAATTCCGGTCAGCCCCTCGACATTCAATGGTGAATGAGAGATTATCGAACACACCCTCATGGGTGTACCCAGGACCAGAGCCCATTCGAACATAAATAATCCGCCCAGTGGGCGGAAGAGTGTCGTTATAGACTTCTACGTCGCCTGGAGTGTGGTCCTCAATCCACTTAACCAAATGTCGAGAGGTAAACATCAGTCAGACTCCCGAGGAGAGATAGGAGGACGTTCGTAATACCTCAGACCATTGTCTTCTGCCCAAGGATTACCAGACGTTCTCAGTCTCCCAGTCTCTACGGGTGCATTCTCCAACACATATGTGTTCATTTCCTCAGCTACCTTGGCCATCTCAAAACGAACACTAGATCCTCTTTCAGAGAGGACTGCCCTAGCAATTCCTTCTAGAAGACCGGCAGAGTTCTCCAACAGCGGACCTCCCAAGTAGTGAGAGCGACCACCATGGGGATGCCGAAAGCTGAGATTCTGGTGCTGATTCTGAGCGTAAGGTTGATTCACCTTACACCCAGCCACCAACTTTCCTGTACCTACATTCTCCATGAGGCGATCGATACGACCGTCAAACGTGCCAGCCATATCTCCTCCTACTTGTAGATCTTATCTGGAGGAATATATCCCTCTTCGAAGGTCGGAAAAAGAGGAAAGAGCGGTCCGTCGTAAGCGTTATACACAGCAGGTACTGCATCGTCCAGAGAAATGATTTCCGTAGCTCCATCTACGTCCACTCGTCCTTGCTGAACTGAGTCCAACATGCGACGAGTACGGTCGTAAAGAAGGAACATCGGGTCATCACTGCCTACCGGATTCGATCCTCGAAAATAGAGGAGGGAAAGGTACGATGCAATGTTGACCGACCACTGCTTAACGATAGTCGGGACCGCCCCAACCTCAAATGGAATTACGTAACGACGCTTGAGAGCAAGGTTGATCTGTGTATCAGCGTCAGCAATGGCAGCCCGGATCTGATCAACGTCCAGATCGGCTGGTGTTTCGTTACGAACTTCGTCACGACGACCAGCCAGAACTCTAATGACATCTTTCTCGTCACAGTATGCCATTGCTCAGCCCCCTACTTCTTATCGCGAGGCTGCTGTGGAGACTCCGACCGAGCCACAGAAGCCTCCTGAGCAGGCACAGTGCCGGACGAACTCTGAACATTGTCTTCGTCCTTAACGAAGAGAGGAACACGGCTCGCAGCAAGCGCCTCCATGTCGACTCCCTCATTGTCAAGAGCCCAGTCAGGAACCTTGTCACCGCGTGAGAGTCGGTGAATCTTCTGGTCCTCTGGATTGACCACATGCCACATGTCAACGTTCAATCGGTAAGCCATAGCAACTCCCTATCTGCGCTTGGTTACGGAACCGCAGTGATGGTGCCCTGGACACCGTTGATAAGAACACAAGCCTTAGGAGTGTCGATAGCGTTCAGAGCACGTCGCGTGAAGTACGTGTTGTAGCTCTGCTCCTCCTCGTGGTACTGAGTCGGAGAACCACTAAGAGGCCACTCATCCGAAATGAAGCCCAGGTTGCCGCGCTTCAGAACCATAACGTGGTTGGGAAGGATCTCCCACGACTGAACGATATCCAGAGTACCGAACTTCGTTGGGTACGCGAGCTGGTACCGAGGAGAAATAGTCGTTGCCGGAGAGTTCATGAAGACCTTGTTGACTTCCTCCGAGTCGAGGAGGATAGGCATCAACGAAGGATGAACAATCATCGTGTCTGGAATCAGACCGTAGCGGTCGTTACCAACAGCACCCTGGATCTGCTGGTTGGCCATAAGGTACTGCGCATTCGCAATGTCCTTACGGATACCGGCAGTGGGAGTAAGACCAGCACTGGGAACAACATCCGTGGTCCACCCACCAGTAGCCTGACGAGAGGCGTTCATGGTGAGAACCGACGCACGGTACACAGCGAGGAAGAAAACGGCATTCCAGGAGCGAATCATCGCATCCCGAACGAGACCCATCTCCATCTGAACTCGACCCACGTCATTGCGGGTCTCCATTTCCTTGGAGATCTTCAGACCAAGACCGCGCTTCTGAGTAGCCGCAACGACCGGCATCGTCATATCGCCCTGAGTGGTGGGAATCTCACCGAACTCAGCAATGATCTCAGCAGAACGAGCACTCGCAAACGCAACCTGTTCCTGGTACTGAACAGCACCACCAGGAGCAGCAGGACCCTTACGCAGAAGCAGATCAGCGATAAGGTTATCCTTAACCGCCGCAATCACAATGCCTGGAACACGAGTTGGGGCCTTGACCAACTGACTAACGGACCACTGAGGCCCGTCGTAAGAATGGCCAACCCTGACCACTGTAGCCATATTCAGTTATCCTATCGAATCGTCAGTCGGACACGGCCTTCAGCGTTGTTAGCAACGCCAGCAGGCTCAATGCAGATACCAATGACAGCACCGGTAGTGACTGTTCCCTGAACAACGCCTGCCGCACCGGCGTAAAGTCGCTGACCGTACGTCCAAGCAGTGCCAGAAGTGTTCTTCAGCCACCACGAACCCCGGTAGGCGACTGCCACCTCATTAGGAGGAGTCAGACCACCACCAGAAGGACGACCCCAAGCGTCTGTGGTCTGCGCAACGGCACCAGCAATGGCAGCAGCATCACCAATAGCAAGACCAAGAACAGCAGTCGAGTTGGCAACTGCGGGCTTCACCTTGCCGGTAACACCGTCAGCCTCAACGAGAGTACCGCCCACCAAGTTTGTAGAGACCAGATGAGTTTCTGGCCCCTTCTCCAGATGTGGCCTAAGACCAGCCATTATAACTCCTAATCAATCTGCTCTATTTAATTATCGAAGGTAGTTCTGAACGTAAGCGTCAATGTCGTTAGGGTTGTCGTACTCAGGCTGAGTACCACCAACACCATGACCGCGCTCACCCGAAAGGTCAATCTGGCCCTTCATGGTCTCCAGAAGACCGAGCATCTGAGTCTTAGCGTCAACCTTAATGTCACCATCAGGAGTGGAGAGGTCAAAGACCTGAGTCTCCATTGAAGTCATAATGGGAGTGGCAAGGTCGAGAGCCGCTGGAGGAACACCCTGCTGCGCCAGAAGAGTGCGCTGAGCCTTCCACCCATCCTCAACGGCCTTCTTCTGAAGAGCCTGAACGGCAGAAAGGGCCGACTCAGCCTTAGTGGTCACCTCAGAAAGGTCAATCTGCTGCTGAGTAGGAGCCGTCTGCTTCTCCTTGTCAGCCTCACCGAGAAGACGCTGGGCCTGCTCGTACTCAGTCTTCATCGACTTGAAGAATTCGTATTCCTCCTGGGAGAGCTGGACAACGCTCCCCTCTTCAGTCTTCTTCTCTGGCACGGTGACCTTCCTATCACGCTCAATCGTAATGGTTTCAGTAGACAGATCAAGAATGGGAGTCGAGTCGTCAGTATCCTCAGACTCGGAAAGCTCAACCTTCTCCCACGGTCCCATGCCGTTCAGCCTAGGAACTACAGTACCGGCAACATGCTGAATAGCACCCTCGTACGACTTACCATCGGCACGGGAGATATCCAGCACAAGACGTGGACTAACTCCGAAGTTCGGGTACTTCTCGACATACTCAGCGGCCTTTGTATCCAGCTCGAAGTAGCCATCAATTCCCTTACCAGGAACGTGCTCTACCTGAACCAGAGTTCCACCACGCTTGTCTGCGTCGTTCGTGTGACCGAACTGGAACGGAACCTCGTCGTATGCCTTATTCTTGAAAGCCTCAACATACTTCTTCAGTTCAGGAGCAGTCAGGTCAAGCTTGATCTTCTCCCCCGACTGAGTCTTGTAGTCGAAAGTGCCTTCCTTAAGAATGCGCTTCTTGAAATAGGTCTTACCCGAAGAACGGTCCTTAACCTTAGTAGTCGGTCCATCCATAAGAGTAGGACCGAGCAGAATCTCAGTCACTTCTTATCAAAACCCTTCTTTGCTAATAGGGAAGCAGCAGCGCTAATAGCTTCACTAAGTGTTCGAACGGGAGCTACGAAACCGCCGTTTCCTTGAACGAAATACCCGCCAGCGGTTCGCTTCACCCAGCCAACTTTACCAGGAAGAGTGAACGTCTGGCCAACTCTCAGGTTAGCTAAACCGCCCTCAATCTGACGCTTCGCAGCGATCAGCTCACTAGGGTTCAGCTTGTTCGCGAACTGTCCACTAGACGTGCGAGAGTGCTTGCTCTCGTTGAAAGATGCACCCTTGACACCTGTTGACACTGCCGACGTAGAGTTACCGTAAGTGCTATAGGGCACATTGCGCTTCTGTACCAGGAGACCGAGGTCAACTATCACCTCTCCCTCATCACCCTCCATAGCGTGAGAGCGAGCCCTCTTGGCTTCCCACTGTGCAACAGCCGCCGCAGCTTTAGCGTTACCTTTAGCTGCCCACTTCTTACACTGCTCAACAGCAGCAGCAATGGCATGTGATACTGTCATTCCTGGAGAGTCGTAGAAGATGTGCTTAGCTACCCTCTTGATGAAACTGGGTAGACCCCCAACTTTCTCCACCCAGTTATCAGGACCTCCAGGCTTTTCCGGCAGATCTGGATGAGTACGAGAGGAATGTTCAGGCTTTCGCGAGAGAAGTACCTCTACCTCTTCCAGATCAGCAATCTCTATCATTTTTCACCTCCTCAATAATCCACAGCACTACCCATTCGATAGCGCGGATACAGTGATAGAAGAAAGCTAGAACGATAATGAGAGGGTAGAACCACCAAGCCACCAGCAGAATCCATGCCAACAAGGAAAAGGTCTTTCCCAGAGCACGGTAGTCACTACGGCTTGGGAGGTACATCAGTCTGCCGGTCGGACTGGAAGGTCGACAATGGCTGCGGATTCTCCATCTTCCTTGAGCAGATGGTCAGCGCTCTCAACAGGAAGATAGCCCCTGCCACTAACACCCCAACTCCTACCCCAAGAATTTGTAAGAACAAGTACGTCGCCGAAAGTAGGATGAGCAGGCCAGAAACCATTTGCCATAATCGCATGACCACCTACAATCGGCCCATCAACATCGATGAGACCCTTAGAGTCTGTTTCGTACATAGACTCATGCCAATTGATACCTAGCACTACCGGACCGCGACGAACGATCCAGTTAATGGTATCGTCGATACCGAAGTTCCAACCGTAAGACTTAAAGTACTTAGCTCGCTGACATGCCTTCAGACCGGCAATGACAGTGGCGCCCTCAGGAAAGTTCCGACCCTCGGACTGATCCACAGCTCGTGCAGCAGCAAAGATCTTATGTCCAGTAGAGTTGGTCACCTCATACGCAGCGGGATTCGCTGCCAGCTCACCGGCCATTGAGAAGCCAACGCACTCTCCTTCCTGTCCCTGATCCAATGGCTCCTTACGAGTTGTCCATACACGCTTGAATCTGGCGGTACGGCCAACTAGAGAGCGCGTCATAAACTGTCGAGACCTGTCATCCTTAAAGAAATGAACGTCCAGTACTCGATCTGCGTTGGGCGAGGGGGTGGTCACTTGGCGTTTACCTCAGACGTATCGGTTCCGTGGAACTTAGGTTTCTGCACACCCTTAGTGGTGGGTGGGACACTACTTGACTGCCTGCTGTAGTCGTAATTCTCGCACGCTAACCCGTCGTGGTCCATATCCAGACTATCAGGGTCAACCCGAGGCCCACCTTGAGCCTCATAATATTTCTGTGCATCATCTTGATCAAAGAAATCTGAACACTCTTTGTCAATGTTCGCAAGACTGGATGGAGCAGAAGGATTCACAGGTGTAAAATCTGTATGGGGAGCGATAGAAAGAAGCGTAGGTTTGTCGTCGCTGATGAGATACCACACCAACGTATAGCCACCAACAAAAATCGCCCCCATTGCGAGGGCGAAGATTGTATACCATAATATGACTCGCCCTACACGACGAGTGTTTGTAACACCCAGTTGTTTCCTATGACGCCCTTGATGGCTTCCGCTTGGGGTTATTCTTTCCACTCGTCACCGACCTTCCACCAAACGGCCGGGAACCTACGGTTCCACCACCCCGGGAACCTTCCTTCACAGCGGCTCTAGCCTTAGCAGAGTGCGGACCACCAGCCTTGCTCTCCTCGTCAGCACCCTGAGCGTTCCGCACCATGTTAGTGGCGGAATCGACAACGCCCATCATCTGGTTGAGGTTGTCCTGCTCCTGGGGAGAGCCGTTAATCTCTAGGTCCTTAGCAACCTTTCCAGGATCGAGTTCAAGAAGCGTGGCAACCCTATTGACCAACTGATCGTAGAATTCCACTGGTACCTTTGCTCCAGTGGTCGCCACCTTACTGAAGACATCAAGCACGTTGACTTCGTTCGCTTCAGATAGTGGGCCAAACTTGAACCTAGGTATAGATGCTTTCGGTCCGAAGTTGTAGGCGATGAGCGGTCCAATGACCTCATTCGTAATCTGCCTCGCCATATCCATCGCAACCATACGGCGGGTACGCAGGTACATCTTGGACAGACTTTCAGCAAGAGCGTAAGAGCCTTTGCCACTAGCAGCCTGAGAAGAGAGACCCATAAAACCGAGGAGTCCAGAGTCCAGCATCTCAGAATCCAGCCACGCCATTGCCTGAACATAAGCCTCACCCGCACGGCCGGAAGCCTCGAATGGTTCTACGACACTCTGATCGTGAAGTCCTACTACTCCCTTTCCTCGGAGCTGAGCAACCTTCCGAGCATCAAGGCGCGCTTGACCCTCATCTGGGTTTCGCACGATAGTCTTGGGCAAGACCCCCTGATCGAGAAACTGGTACCAGAGCCATCGGATCTTACGCTTTGTCTGGAAACAGTGATACGGAACCTGCATGGCGGAGATTCCGAGCAGCGGATCACGATGCATTCCGTGGACATAAACGAAAGACCGTTCTGGACCGATGTAAACCCAGTCACTCTCTCCGGCAGACCAATTGACAGTGGGAGTCTTACCAGTGAAAATCATGGGGAGCTGACGGAACCCACGAAGCTCACTCCGTTGTCCGTCATAGGCAGCCTGACAAGTCTCCGGTGGACGCCAAGCGAGCTTGTGGTAGACAACCTTTCCGTCGTCGTTTACCTTGAAGACCTTCTCAAAGTACGCACGCTTTGTGGTGAAAGCGTCCGTCATCTGAGAAACGAGCTGCTCGACAGTGGTGAGTGGTCCACCCTGATGTGGAAGCGCGGTCATCGCATCGTAGATAAACTCTGCTTCTCCAGTATCGCCCTTTGCGGGGTCGATTTCCCAGGGGGCAGAGATAATGGGATAGGTGAGCATGAGCTCTATTGACTGAGCGGTACCGTCAGTACGCAACATGTGCTGGTAGTCGCGCACCATGGGCTCTTCATAAGTGAAGACATTCCCATGATTGAACTCAGCGAAAGGCCCGTCCCAAGGGAAAGACGATCCAATTTCACCCTGGGGTGGATCAGTACCCTCATAATCTACTTCGACAATAGGACGCGGCCTAGCGGCAGTGTATGCCGGAATCTGACCTGGATTAGTCATACCAAACCCCACTAGGAGCTTCCACTAAAGCGCCGAAGTCTCCTGAATACCCGGAATTATCCCAATCAATTGCGTCATCTCCCAGAGTAGCATCTCCCCAGGCAAACGCAGAGTCCGAGGGATCCAAACTGAATCCTAGTCCAGATGCCCACCAAGCCAAGCAAACAGCGTCACCCTTATCGGGGCTCCTGTTCAACCTCTTCCGAATCTCGTCCTTGGATTCAATGACAATCTTTCCACCGGGCATGGTCTTCCAGTGTGGAGTCGATAAGTCAGAGGCTAGGTCATCGTCCGGGGGAAGCATGATTGAGGGGGAGCGTGCCGGATCAAGTGCTTCTCGCATCTTCCAGTAGACAGCAGCTCTAACGTTATAGAACTCAATCTGGCCAGAAGTATCCTTTAAGGATGTTCTGTTACCGACGTTCACGCCCAAAGCAGTGTAGTTGTTCTTCTTGATAGCGTCGTAGACACCAGCACCGACACCGTTAGTATCGACTACTGCCAAGTCTCCTCGTTCAATGTTCAGTTGACTCTGGAGGAGTTGCGCCGTTCCCATTGTGTCCGTTCGAGGCATGATTCGAGGGGTGAGGAAGGCATCTCCGATTCGCTCGGCGAAACATGTCTTATCGTTTCCGTATCGTGCGATGTCAGCCCCAATGATACGGCGCCAATCGCCACTAATAGGTCGCCCGGCTTCGTCCCATTGATTCCATCGTTCTTGAGCCTGGTAAATCCAACCCAGAGGGATGACTGAGAACTCATCGACATCAGGGAATTCTCCTTCTACACGAGCCTTCCACATCGGAGAGCCTTCACCGAGGTCTCGCTTAGCATCCTCGATGTACTTCCAGGAAGTGAGGTCTTCGCTAACGGTCTTGGCGACCTTCTCACCCGTGAAGTTCGGTGAATCGAAAACCGAAACCTTGATGACATTCCAACCCGAATCGGGCCGACATACTTTACGAAAGTATGATGAGGGGTCAGTAGGGTTACCGATAGCCAACATTCGACAGTGTTCGCCGGTAGCGATGTCACGAGCGGAACCCCAGAGCCATTCAGGTATACCCGCGGCTTCGTCGAGAATGACCAACAAGTACTTGCGGTGTAGACCCTGGAATGCATCTCTATCGTGATCTTGCGGCTTACGACCAAAGCCGACGAGTCGACCACCAATGAGCCAGTTGTCGGAGATCTGAACTTCACCGGGCAATCCCGCCTGTTGATGAATCTTCCGGATTTCCTCCCACAAAATGGCATGGACCTGCTTCACCGAGGGAGCAGTAGTAACAACCAAGGTTTGGTCTGCCGGATGCGTGTCCACCCACCATGAGGCTGCGACGGATGCAGTGAGTGACTTGCCGATCCCATGTCCACTTTGCACTGCTGTCCGTCGATTGTCCCGAATCGACCGGATGATTTCTTTCTGCTTGGACCATAGGTTAATCTTCGCTTTCTTGGATGCCCAATCAACAGGGTCAAGTGGATTGACTTGTGCTTCGAGAAGGCTTTCTCCGTATTCCCAGCTATCGAACGATTGCTTTAGGGGCATTCATGCTCTCCAATTCGTGCGTCACCTGTGCTTCATGACGCGCGGACAGGTGAGCCTCAGCGCGGAACCTCTCCAGAAGGATACTCCGTGCCTTGTCGAAAGCGTCAGCATCGAGGCCGAGATCTTCTATGGTGCCCATTGCCAGTCGGATGACGAGTTCTGTCTGAGCGCGACCAAGAGAGATTACCTTTTCCTGAAGGGCCATCTTGGCAGCACGTTCAGCAAGCTTGGCAACCTCTGCCTTTGCCCTTTCGTAGGCAGTGACTTCAGGAATCGTACCGACAGTACCATCCCGAGCCACAAACCTCCACTGAGAGGTATCAATGCCGTAGAGCATCTCCTTACAACGTTCTTGCCAACGCTGAGCTTCTGCCAAAGCTTCAGACATCTGCTCCAGTGCTGTCTTGTGATAGTCCTGGAGTGGTGCTTCAGTACGCCGATTGACTTCATTTTCAAGATCTTGATAGGTGAAAAGCTCACCGGAATCGATAACCTCGCGTGCGTGCTGGAGTCCGCGAGCTGTCGCCAGGTGCGGAATGCACATACGGAAACCGATAACTGGAGGACTAGGGCACCGAGTTCGAACATCGTACTCACATGGAGGGATCATTACCCAACCTTCTGTGTGTAAGAGCCGCCCCACACTGCGGGACGCCAAATCTCCACAAATTCTGGCTTTGGAGGCTCAGGAATGGGAATTGGACACTCTTCAGTGGGAGGAAGAGTACTTTCTTCCTCAAATTCTTGCTTATCTTCCCTCTTTTTCTTGACAACTGGCGTCTTACGCGGAGGTTTTCCACCTCCAGAACCCTTTTTCGTCCACTGATTGTTTTTTAGGCGAATGACAGTTCCACATTCTTTACTACAAGTACGCCGCTTTTCAAATCTTTTCTTTCCCTCCATCAATCCATTAGCGTACCGGTGACGGTGGAACTCTTTACCGCAGTCCGGATTCTCACAAATCTTGCCGGGCTCCTTCTTTCGTTCCTCCTCTGCATCCTTTACCCTTTTGATGTCACAGCATTTACGACTGCAAGTGGCTCTAGTGTGGAAAACAGAGCGACTCTCATGTTCAGAACGGCAGTAAGACCCATTACAGATTTCACAAATGCGTGTTTCGCTCTCTCGGATCTTCTTAAACCGATCGGATTGTGCTCTATGAAGGTCGGGATTGGACTTGGAGCACGCTTCCCCACAGTGAACTCTACTAAGGAAGTGCGTACGAGGTTCACCAGGACGACGTTCAAGTTTCTTGCTGCATGTTTTCTTCTTGCAGAATCGTTCTGAGGATTCCGTTGGGGTCGATGTAGTACTCGTAGTACTCGTGAGATCCGTTTGGGTTGACAAGGATTGGCCCTACCTTGCTCAGATCAGAAGTGAAGAGGGGAAGTAGCTCTTGAGACACCAGAAATCGATCCCATGCCCGCAGCAGAGCGTAAGCATGGCCGAGATCATCAGGATAGAGGATCAGATCCCGTTGGAGGCTCATGCTTTGAGACTACAGGCTCAGTCCTATCTAAAGCAATCATAAGCTTCTCCAAGAGCCTGTCCTGAACCCCATGGAATTCATGGTGTAAATCAATATCAGAGTCTGCTACTAGACATCCACAACGGTTGCACTGCCAGTAGCCTCTACCTTCAAACTCTATATAGTTTCTGTACTTAGGGAAGGGTATGTTCCCAGTGAGCTGTTTGTCCTCCTTCTTTGTTTTATTGGAGAGGAAGGTCTGAAACACACGGCTACCAACGCCCATCCGCTAAGCATACACTCCAACCCAAGCTTAAATGGCTAACCAGACAATCCCTGAGAGCGTCTGTGCCTCAAGATCTTTAGG
>Ga0070658_10000204_pt1 | contig 52371 bp, 72 predicted proteins | sample KBSC13metaG_FD_64664 | JGI IMG/M metagenome (GOLD analysis project Ga0070658, IMG submission 64664) | Corn rhizosphere microbial communities from Kellogg Biological Station, Michigan, USA - KBS C1-3 metaG | ecosystem: Host-associated > Plants > Roots > Rhizosphere > Soil ...
TGTGATGGATGTAGATCCGATCGTGGATCTCATAACCGCCAACGCCTAGATCGCATCCATCGTCGCGAACGATAACATGATGGCGAACTTGCTTCCATTCATGGGATGCGTAGAATCGTTGATTTAAGAATCTGTCGAAACCGAAGGTCGTGCCGCCTACCTGTCCGTGAAGCTTGAGGTAGTTGAAACGATCTTCCAAGGTTTCTAGTCTACGAAGTTCGGAGTAGGTCCTAATCATCGTAGTCGTTCTCGATTTCTAAGGGCTCTTGTCCAGCATAGGTACGCATCGCATTGAGTGCGTCCCTGTACATCTCCTCCGTCTTCGCTTGGTTAGCAATGGCAGCAATTTTTACGGCAGTAAGTTCGTTCTCATGACGCAGACGTTCCTGCTCAAGCTTCTCTCGAGAGGAACCAAGTTTAAGATAGTGCGAGATCACCTGCGCAGAGGCCGTTCCTTCACGAAGTTGCTTCTCTGCGAGGTCTGATGCAAGCGAAACCAGCTGATTTTCTCGGCCCTCGGGAGTCATAGCCGGTCCAAGTGGCCTAGAACTAGAGCCCCCGACTTTTCTCGGCATGGTTTTCAACTCCTTTCCATGGCTTTAAACCAGATGGGGTGGGGTTTCGGGGCGGGGAAGATCACTTTGCTTCACCAAAAAGTGCCTTCGGGGCTATTTTTGGTGGACAGGCGATGCATAGGGGGGTCCAAAATGTCAAGACCCCTCCCCCCGTCTTTCGGGACTCCTGGAGGACCCATGACACTGGACATGACATTCATTTTGTTATGAAAAGAAAACTACAAGTTGAAGTACTCATCGTGAGCCAAATCAATCAACTCGGCAAGAGCTGACTGATGTCCGACCACTAGACCTAGCACGACCGACCGAGTGGCAGGCAGGGCTGGGTGGCAGGGTGGCTGGGCGGCACACGATGAGTACTTCAACTAATTGTTCACTGCGACGATGGTAAGTCGATCACAGGAACCTTGATGTACAGGCCGTTGTTCTCAGAGACGACTTCATCTATCGCGTCTTCGATGGCCTGGTTTTGTAGAACTGGGGGTAGTTCGTCGGACGTTGCAACAACACGGGCTAGGTAAGCGAGTGTGTTGTAACCAGCAGACTGGTCCCATACATTCCATTCTTCGAACTGGGTGACTGGACTGAAGGGATTGTCTGCAGTGGAGAGCATGTGTTCGTTCATCACTCATCACCTAGAGACAGGCTTCTCTTGAGCGTTGAAACAGACACCCCGAGTGCGCCAGCGACTTCGGCTTGGTTGTAACCATTTCGAAGCATACTGATAGCTGTGTTCTTCTTGCTGTCAGACATAGCTGGCCTATCCTTAGGCGTCGCCAATTCCTTGACTTTATCAAGGTCGGCGTTCTGAAGGATAGCGGTTAATTTGTGGTTGGTGATTGCTCCTGCTTGAATCGCCTCCCATTGACGGGGGGTGATTTTGATCTCTTCTTTTTTGGCTCCAGTTCGTAGACGCGCATTCATCAACTCGCGATTGCGAAGCTTTCTTTCTTCAGCATCATCCATTTCTGGATTAGCTTCTTTTTTCTGCTCCACTACAGCGTTGGCGATGATCTGTGCTTGGCGTTCAAGCGGGCTGTTCTTGAGGGCGATATTCAAAGCCGCATCGAGTTGTGCTACCTCTTCTGCATATTTGACGTTCGCCTCTCGAGAATATGCATGCGACTTGGTAGCAAGCAGTTCCCGTCGTGCTTCGTTCGCTAGAGCCTTCATTTGATTGGAGTGGTCAGCATATACCACTTCAATCGGCTGACCAGAAGATAGCGTGTGAGCGTCGTCTGTTTCAGCGAGCTTTGTTGATTTCTCCCTCTGCTTGACCTTGATTTCTTTCTCGGTCACCACACCAGTTCGCTTGTTCTCAAGCCTCTGGATATAGCTTTCACCGGTGTAAGTGTAGTACTTCTTACCGGTCTCGGGGTCAATATGAAGTTTGCGCTTTTCGATTCCACGAACTACTGAAGAGCCCTTGGAAATAAGCGTTGATGCTCCGCCACCCTTAGTGCCAGATTGATATTTCTTGACGAGTGCTGGAATGCCGTTGTCGATAGCCGATTGCTTGTAGTTGAGATGGTGCTTCTCGGCATCGATGACGACCATGGAATGACGAATGGCTCTGGCGATTTCATCGTCCACAGCACCCTTGATCGTCATATCCGTGATGAGATTTGAGATCTTCCCCATCTCGAGGCCCTTGTTTTTTGGAGACGGCTTCTTGCCTTCAGGGAATATAACCTTCCCTTCAGACTCATTCCAAATACCGCCATCCATTGTTCGCATCCCGTCGTAAGCAGGATATGAACGTTGAGGATCGAAACCTTTCAATCCTTCAAGAGCAGGAGCTGTTCGAACTTCTCCTCTGTTATTGGGGATGACCAGAACTGTGTCGCCATCGAAATCGGCGCCAGACAGTCGGGCAGCGACGTTACTGTTAATCCCGACAGCATCCCTGGAATGAATACCGATAGAAGCCTTGGCCTCAGGGTTTCGGTTGTTCACTGTCAGAGAAGGAATCTCGGAAATGCTGCCATGAGGGAATCGCACCAGAACCACACGCTCGCCGTTTTCATAGTTCGGCGCGTAGATCTCTGTGTCTTTCAACGACTCCACAGGCAATATAACGTGCGATGCCTGACGAGGAAGAGCAGCAGCCTTCAGATGGACAGCAGACGAATCAGCCGAATCAGCATACGCTTGAAGCAAACGTCGCTTAACGGCAGGATTGTCGACTGCAAGAATATCGTCGAGTTCGTGACGCTTAATTTCAAACGTCCGATCGAGTTGCTTCTTGGCCAAAACACGACTCTGCTTTGACAACATCTGAGCGGAAAGGCTCTTAGACCATTTTTCCCAGTCGCCTTCCGCGTTGACGACGTTCATCACGGAGGTAAGCTTCTTTTTTCCGTCAGGACCAGGTTCGCCGATTTGATGATCGATTGTGGCCCCGAACGGATTCGTGGGATCGTCGGTCTTCATCGGCTTAAGAGCATCAAGCTTGTTACCCGTACTGCTCTTATTCGTGTTGAACACCAGATCCACACCAGGCGGCATATCGTTCTTGTACATTGCCATGCCCTTGATATAGTGCGTACCGTCGACAGCGATACGAACCTGAGCATAGTGTGCGCCACCAAGCGAAACATCATCCACTCCAGGGCGAACGTAAATAATCCCGTCCGCTCGACTGCCTCCTTGTTCCGCGTAGCGAATACCTACGCGATCAGAGGAAATGGAAAGAGGCGGTTGGATCTTATCCCACGTTCGACCGCCGTCTTCGGAGTAGCTGGTGATCTGCTGGATCTGATCTCGATTCTTGTTGACTTCACTCCATGGAGTTCCAGGAGCAGCCAGAATCTTGAGAGAAGTCTTCTTTCCGGTGCCCAGCTGTTCGACGTTCAGGTAGTGAACTTCGTAGCCTTCGTCCTTGAGACGAGCCACAGCACTTGCCAGTTTGGTACTGGTGATCGCCATGTGCCGCTCAACGCCAGCACCGATATCGATGTACTTCTTTTCCGCTACCGCGTCTTTCAAGATATCCGCAGTGGCTTCTGTGACTTTGGTCTTGTCCAGTTCGCCCGGCTTCAACCAACCTCGAACAGTGGATTCGTTCGCGCCCATTCGCTTACCGATGGCGACGGTTGAATATCCCTTGTCCTTGAGACGCTGAGCCATGAGAATATCGGCTTGGCGCTTCTGGTCGTTCGCTATCGTTGTGACGTTTCGGAAGTCACTCGAGTTGAATTCTTTGGGGTCAAGACCGAGGCCTTTGATGATTTCGGTGTCGCTGAGACCCTTATCGCGCAGGTTCTTGACCATTCCCAGGAAAGTGCGTGCGCGCTCTTCTGGATCCTTCCCAGAGCCCCATGGATACCGTCCTGACTTGCGCAGGATTCCATAGTGGGCGAGGTAATTCTCTTCATCGATCAGCAACGCGATACCTTCCCCACTAGTTCTCCCATTGCTTCAGTTCTTTGATGTATCGATCGAACTCTTCCGCCTTCTTCATGATGTACCAAACGAAATCGGGTTCTGCGATATATTCGAAGACCTGATCGTTCTGGTAGATGCGAAGTTCAATCTTGATGTCGTGCGGCTTGAATCCATACTCGAGACAGAAATATGCTGCGTACACGTACAGTTGTTTCTCAGACGCCTTGTGCAATCCACTTTTGTAGTCGTGGATGCGAAGCGTGTTATTTCTGAAACCGATCGTGTCCGCAGTCCCAAAACAATTCTCTGTATAGTAGAGGAGTTGTTCGGGAACCATACCATACCCGATGGCGTCGTTGACGTACATGTTCATCGTCAACGGAAGATCGGGGAGTTTTATTCTGAGTTGGATGGCACGCTTGGCGAAGTCGTGAAGCTCTATGCCCTTACGAGCGGCCTGAGACTGCTCGTAGACGTATTTGAGTTTGTCGAGCTCGTAATTGATCCAGTGGTAATTACTGGCGCTTAGGAAGGCGTGTGCGCCCGGAGGAACGAGTTTCGAATGATCGTTGAAGCGCACTGAGAACTTCCTCTTCGTTGGAAGGATAGATGAACGCCGCGAATGACATCTCATTCAGCACCCGAACGTAATATGGCTGGTTCGGTCGCATTGGAGCATTCTCGTCGGCCTTGGCTTCTAGCATGGCCCATTTATCTTGGTAGAGGATAACCAAGTCAGGTATGCCTTGCAAATAACCAGAGTCGTTCTTCAAAACTACGCAGTCGGGAAACATGACTTGTAGTTTTTTGATCAGCTTGGCTTGATATTTGTTCTCGAGCAAAGCTTATTCTATCCTTTCTATCATAACCCGCGATTTTTAAACGATCTAATATCTGCGCGATCAGATCAATCGCACGAATCGCTGACCGGTAGGCCAGACTTCCTCTCCGTTACATATGGAAAGAAGAACGTCCACTTGTAGAAGACCATTCTTGAGTGCTGCGTCCCAAGGGCTAGCAAAGTTCTTGTGTGTGTTCACTTCAGTGATCGGATACGGATCGTTGAAGTGAGCTTCTTCAATCTGCTGAAAATACTTCGTCGCAAACCAACGAGGCCTCCATGCGAGATTGTCAACACGATTGTTAAATCGATCGCCATCGAGATTGATTGGGCAATTAAATGCATCACCGTTTTCATTCTTGATAAACGCAGTCGCGACCAAAAGAGCAACAGCCCTTTTATATTGAACGCGATTCTTAGTGAGCCCGACATTAACAATTCCATTTTGATTAACCAGCAGAGCCATGCGTCGCCCATTTTCTTCATTCCGGACGAAGCCTTCACTGCTTACTGAGTAACCGCGAAACTCTTGAATCGGACGCCACTCGTTGAGCATAGGACGCGTTCTCGCTTTCCTCGTTACGGGTAGGCGTAACTAGTACAGAGAGGACGCCGCTGATCGATTAGGGACAGAACGGCGCCCCATGTCAAAAACCAAAAATTTTTCGAATCGTTGTTAATATTGTTACTCCCAATATCTAGATATCGAGAACACAATACTAGCATTAATAATTAAAGAATTTTTGGCTTTTTGACATGGGGCCATGCACAAATCGGACAAAGAGGCCAAGTTGACATCGCGACCTGGGCTTTTACAGAGCCTCACCCATGTCAAATCTGATGTCAAAAAACTTTCGCATGCCGTTTTTTTGACATGCTAGTCACTGAGTCACCGATTTGGCTACGAGAGAACGGATGAACTGACTCTCGTTGAAGCTCTTTTTTCCGTTCAAGGAAGCCTTCACTGCCTTGTCGACAATCGAATCCGACAACAAGACGTAGTAGTAGAGGTCCTTAAACGGAGTGTTTAGCCTATCTGTTCTGCCATGTGCTTGATGCCAGTTTTTGTACGAATACGTCAGCGAGTAGAATACCATCGCGTCGGTAGTGATGCAGTTCCATCCTTCGGCGCCAGCAACGTAGTGTACTAGGTACAACCACCGTTCGGCATTTGGAATTTCCTCATGTTTGTGCCCGTTCCATTCGGCAATTGTAATTTCTTCGCCGAGCGAACGAAGCAATTCGAGTTCGTAATCGAAATTGTAGAATACAATTAAGCGCGGATGTTTATTTGTCAATTTCCGAATTTCTTCTAGCCGAGAAATATCGGAATTAACCACCTTCCTCATTGTATAAAACAGCTCGGGCACGCTCTTTACTGGTTTGTCTTTGTAGACATTCCAGCGATCTTTCATAACTCTGTCGTACAGAGTCTTGTTGTATGTGACCTTGATGGTCTTGGAATGCCGCACAGTGTGGCTCTGGTACGGCATGTGCACCAAGAGTTCGTTACGATATTTGATCAGCTTCGCCGTGCTGACGTAACGATCGATTTTCGGGAATTTGGCGTACTGATTGTACACAACATGTTCACGCTTGAACTCGGTTCTATTTTTGTAGAACCCGTTCGCGATGAACACTGGAACATAATCCATCCAAGTGTCTCCAGGGGTGGCACTTAGAAGAATCCAGTTGTTGTGTCGTGAGATGAAGATGAACGCCTTCGACCATTCTCCGCTTCCGACAATTCTCTGTTCGTCGAAGATGAAGAAGGCGTTCCGGATACTTTTGTACTTAGATATGTTGTTCCACGAATCTACTCGCAGAACCCCGGCGACGGTCGCGTCTTTCGATTTGTACACGCCGAATTTGACGAATTCGCTCTCCCAATCCAGAGCGTCTCTCTTTTTGGCCGTAGTGATGACGTAGACGTCCTTTGGCGCCTCGCACTTCATATAGTACGCAGCTGCCGTGAGCGACTTGCCACTCCCGACCCCACCCCATAGGATTTTCCCATTACGAAGCTTGTCTAATGCTTCGAGTTGGTGGGGATACAGGTCTACTACCATTACCTACTCCATGTGGGGTTCAGGCAGCTCTGTGGCTGTTTGTAAACCAGCTGAGCGTACCGGTGGCGCCGTTCTTCTTGTGGGTTCGGGCCTTGACTCGCTTGATGGGGGTTACGAACGTCTTTCCTTTGGAATCGACCAGGGTGGGATCGGAGAACGCCTCTGTGAAGGTCAGTTCATCCGTCTGGTCGTCCTTGATTACAGGGATCGCCTGTGTGTCCTCCAGCATCGCCATGAGGGCAGGCTTCGTGCTGGGCGGTTCGGGCATGTCGCTGACAAAGCGAGGGATGATGATTGTCTTCTCCGTCTCGCTTTCTTCCTCCGCCGGTGCCATCTTGGCCAGGCCTATGAGCTCAGGAGCTCCCTCGACGATATACAGCTTGGGCTTGGGCGACTCTTCGGCTTCGATCAGTTTGGTGATACCGTCCACCACCTCGAAGCCCTCACCGACCATCGGGCCGTACTCCATTATCCGAGTGACGCCGTTGACGATCTCGAAACCGATCTTGATTCCGTTGTCCGCTATGAAACCCTGGCCGACCGGAGGACCGACCATCAGTCGGCAGTACTTGCTACGCTCCGTGAACTCCGCCAGCAGAGCGTCGAATATCGGATTCTCGTTCATGATGTTGCAATCTCCCTTGAAAGATATGACAGGAAGGGCAAGAGAAGGTACGGTGTCCCTTGCCCCACGACCCCATCCCCCGAGAACAACTAAGCGGCAGCGGAAATGTCAGAAGACTTCAAGATCTTGAAGCCATCGTTCGTCCACTCGACCATGTCGCCGATGTACGCTCGGGCGACCTCGTCGTAGTGAGTTTGCTGGGCGTCGACTTGAACGTACAACCCTCTTCGGGTTCCGTCCGCGTCGGTGATGCTGACTCTTCCGCGACACTGCCTTGCTACTTCCACGATATTCTGTTGTGTCACTAGCATGTTGCTCATGCCTTGCACCTCCCACTGCAGAAGTCGTGCTCGGGGTTTGAATCTTTCTACCGTCGATCTCCATGTAGACGAGCGCGAATATGACGAGAACAGCCACCAGCCCCACTGCATAGATTTGGAGCATTGCTGTAGACGTATCGGACATGACCTTTAATCTCCTAGTATGGAGCCGATCAAGTCCATCATCAGCTAAGCTGGTGGCAGGCACTTGATTAGCTGAAGAATTTATTCATCCACGTCCTCGATGACTTCGGCATCCTCAATGTCGTCATCATCGAATCCGCCTTCCAGAGCAAGCTGCCCGCTCTCCAGAGCAAGCTGCTCACCCTTAGAAGTAACCTCTGGCAGGCTCTCGTACTTGAGCTCCAGACGATCCTGATTGAGTGTCACGTATATGGCGTGAAGATACGCCTTGGTTCCGGTGTTTCCGCTGACGTTCCATCGATAGGGACGAAGAATGATGTCGATTTCTTGGGCATCGACGTAGTCGAACATCTCGCATTCTTCTTCGCCAAGAGGGACACGAGCCTTGACGTACTCGCCACTGTTGCGGTCGAGAACCTTCGTAACCAGAACCAGACGCGGCGGTCGGCCCTTGAAACTCACAGCCACCGGCAAGTGATGGAACCACAAATCGCCGTCCTCGCGCGGAGGCTTGGACTTGACGTTCCACCCAGCCTTCTTGAACTCCTCCGCCTGCTCGTCGTTGAGCACCACAGAGAAGTTACGATCTCCCGCGCGGTTGTACTTACCCTCTGCCCCGGCGAAATTCTTGTAGACGAGCCGCACGCCTTCGAGAATGACGTTGTTGTCGTTGGGACCAGCCACAGAATAACTCCTGTATGTGTTTGTTGGGATTTCGGCTTTTTCCGCCAACTCTTTGGTATTGGTGGAACCTTTGGAGTTGTTGTGGATAAAGGCCAAACACAGATTCGCGTTTTGGGTCACCATTTCTGCGTTTCGACGGTGGCCCGCAGATTTTCCATAGATATTCCACAGTGCTGGGTGTGGTTCGATCTCTATGGGGTAACCTTCACGTATTTTTTGTTTGGCCCATTCGTTGGCCTGAGCGTCGGCACCAGTGGGACATGCACCATGAACGATTGTCAACCATGCTGTCGGCAACAGTTTCTCAAGTGCTTTTTCCACGATGTCGGGCTCAGGCCAATCACGACTACCAGTAACCAGAACTCTGGTCACAGTTTTGTGATCGCATAGAAATAGAGTTTCGTTCCGCACTTACATACGGACGAGCGAGACAGCCCACCGAAACAATGGATCTTCCCACAAATGCAGCGGAAGAAACCCATCAGTTTTCGTTCTCTTCCTGCTGCTCCTGCGCCTGTCGACGCTCCTCAGCACACTCCGAACATCCCACTCGACTTCTGTTGTGCTTGCCGCAGATCGAGTCGCTGTCTCGGATGTCGTCGCCACTCACGATTCGTTCTCCTTCTTGGGAACGTTCGGCTTAACACGCCACGTGCCGCTTGCTTCCACCCATTCCGCGTCGGTACGAGGATATGCGTGGACTTCCAACTGTTCGCCGTTGTGAAAAGTTGTGTGGATCAGCGAAGTCGCCATACCAAGAGCCTTGGCAGCTTCAGTGGTGAGCTTCAGATTGGCTGTCCAAACGCCATCCTTGATTGTGACGGCAGCCTCTCCGATCGTCTCCCCCGACGGACTCTTGAGAGGAACTTCATGAGCACCATTGGGAAGCCGTTCGAACGCGGGGTTGATTGCAGTCGTCTTGAGATTGTTGATCTCGCTGATGCCCATCAGTTCTCCCTCTTCTCGAGAACTACTTCAGTGACGACTCGAGAATCGCTGAGCTTCACGTTGAAATGGATGTCAAACGAGTTGAGCATTCCAGCACTCTCGGCATCCACGACAAGTGACACGGCATACATAGGACGGCCACCATGCTTGTTTATCTCCACCAGCGCATGTCCGGAGACTTTGCGTTCTCCATCGTTGACAACGATGACAGGGACCTGTTGATTCAATACAGCCCTCCGCGCGACATCTGATGCCCAGCTCCCAGTTTGAACAATACCTGCTTCTATACTCGGGAGCTCACTGAAAAATTCACCTTTGCCAAACCAAGGATTGGTCATGTCTTAGTCTCGCTCTTGCTCCAGATCGAGAGATAACCCAGATCCGCCCTCAGAAGATTCGCGACATTCTCCTTGCCTTCTATCACGGCATGGAGAATTGCAGAACCAGGCTCGACAGTCTCCACCAAAACATGACCGACGACCTTGCGTTCGCCCTTGACGTCCATAGTGATCGGAAGGACCACGGACTTCAGTTCCTCCTTTTCGAACGGGGGCTTACCGTCCTGCAGAGACTTGACGAACTCTTGACGGGCCTTGAAATCCGCCGCACTAATACCAGTAGCAGCGACAGCCTTCATGGCTTCTTCATTTGCCCACATTGTTCGTTACTTGTCCTTCCGGTCGAGGTACTTGCTGATGAGCTGGAAGACGCAGAACACGATGAGAATAACGATCGCGGCGTTGTTGTCATTCACTTCTTCTTGCCGCCATTACCGATCTTGTCGGCGATCACACAGACCGCGCCCATGCCGAGAATGGCAGCCGTCTGGAGAATACCGGCCTTCTTCTTTTCATGCTTCATCGTGACCGCCCATCAAAAGGCTGATGCCATCGAATTTGAATGGTTTGCTGAGTATCCGCTTCTTCCACTTGTTCTTTTGTTTGCGGATGCGTCGACGTTGCGCCGGAGTCCATGCTCGATATTCGAACGACCTCTCCCCGAACTCGTTTCGGGTCACCACGTCGTAACGAACTTCGATCTGCGTGTTCTTGTGAGCGATAGCTCTGTGTCGTGCGTCGTTCCACTTGACGTCGTCCACGATTCCCCCTGTCTCGACGCCACCAGTATATCGAGATGAGCAGCCAAGCGATGATGAACTCGATGAGAATGAGAAGAGCGCTGACCTCCAGTTCACGATGTCTGACGTACATGAAGTGTGTTTTATTCACCGATCTTTCTCTCGTCAAATGAATCGAGGATGATCTGCCTGATGTCCGGCTTGAGAAGTCGTTCGATATCCCCGAGATCGTGTTCTCGTTCTTTCAGGGAATCTTTGACGGAATAGTACACTGTGAGTGATGGTGAACAGAATATCGATCCAGGCTTAGGACGAAAGCCCAAACGATAAACAAGTTTTCGGATCCTTTTCACGTCAGCCTCTAAGTTTTCTTATCACCCAGAATACAAACTGGGAAAAGAAGAATACGATCGTGAATGGTACCGAGAAGCAAACGATGACGGACCAGATGATTTCTTCCATCAGAGATGCTCACCCAACAATCGTTTGCGCCATTTGTTCGTCTGCTTTCGCATGCGCCTCAGTTGCTTTGGGGTGTAATTTAGCCATTGAGTAGGGCTTGAGTGAGACGACTGATTGTCGTATCGTGTGCAGATCTTCCGGTGCTGTCGAAGATACTCGTCCCTGTTTGATCTGCGCTGTTGCTCCACCTTACTGTAAGCGAGAGCTACCACGTCAACGATCGGTTCTGTAGAAAGAAGCTCTTCATCCTTTTTCGTGATCACCGTCGGGTTCCAACTGAACTTCCTGTAGACGTCCTCGTCGATCTCCATTGAACGGCAACTTCCCCTTCAGTTTCTTCAAGTGGAACGTGTAGAGACTTTGCCACGTGTCGGATTCCTCTTCTGGAGATATATTGGGATTCTCCAATTTGAGAAAGGCCATATCGCTTGTGGCGTTTTTGTTCGCTTGGTCTCTCAGTCGTTTATCGGCTATTCGCTTCAGACGGATTTCTTCGTCAGTCGGGAATGACGACATTGTCTATCTTCGTGTAAGCGTCGAGATACGTCTCGTTCTTGGCACCGTTGTGTGTCACTTCGTAGTAACGCTGATCTTCCAGATTGGTGGCGACGAGAGCCTTCCAATTCTCCAGAGTCTTGGAGAACCACACCACGTAGACCGCGAACGGCCTGTTCTTGATTCCCGGGCGGTAATTCTCGACGACGTACTCGCGGACATGCCGCATAGCCAAGTCGATGTAGTTGACGTCCTCGCCGATCATGAACTCCGGCTTGACCTTGGCGCCGGTTGTCAGAAAGTCGAGAGCTTCCTTCGAGCAGTCAGCACAGTATTCGGGTCCACCACAGTGCTTCTTCAGGTTCGGTGGGTTCCAGTGCTGCGTACCGTTGATGTGATATCCGTGCGAAGTGAAAGCCATTAGAAGATCTCCTTGAGAGTGGGAAGAAAGGGCGTGATGAACTTAGATTTCTCCGGCCAGGTATTTTTCCACGATCGTTCGTAGAGTGTTTGGATGGATGGAAAAGAATCGCCCGGTCTTTCCAGCGACCGAACCAATTTCAACGATCCAACCGTCCCCCAAGTGAACGGGTTCTTCCATTTCCCTGGACATGAAGAAAGGGACTCGCTGTAATGTTCCCGGTGTTGTCAGATCTCCAAACCACTTGGACAGCCATTCAACACTCACCGATTGAATTTCTTCCGTCATTAGAAGATCCCCTTAAGGATAGGAAGAGAAGGCGAGGCTCCGAAGAACCCCGCCCTCCACATTTCAGTACTCTCGGTTCACCAAGGAACGAGGTGTGTCCATGGCTACATTAAGCTCTGGAGTGGCCCGGAGTTCGAAGCAACCGAAGAACTCTTTTTCTTCCTTACGATTGGTGAACTGAACACTCCCGATCGAAATTCGTTCACCATTTGGTCCGTAAACCAAATACAGATCGTATTCGATTTCGTTCACGCTCGACTCGAAAGGGTGAAGCACTTCGAAATCGAAAGCACCGTAATAGAATTCTCCGGTTTTCGAAATCATCCCTTCGCCGGAATAACGCAGACCTACACTGGACAACCAACCTTTGTTGCTGAAGATGTAGAGCGGAATCACGGTTTCGAAGGTGGATGCTTCGATGACGTCGGGTTTCATCAGAACTCCAGTCTGACCGACTTTCGCCACTCATCACGCTCTTTGCGCTTAATGTGGCGTCGCGCCTTTCTCCGAGCCTTATCGGGCGGTTCGTTGCAGCAGACACAGTCCCTGCCACCTGGTCCGTAGTGACACTTCGGGCCAAGCATCCTGGCCAATATGCACCCTTTTTTGTTTCAGAGATGGAATGAATTCCATCAGCAGTCGTTTATATCTACCGCACTATCGATGCGCTTGTCGATCGCCGACCTCCAGCCAGCGAAAGAAGGATCCGTGCTCGTATTGTAACGCTTTTCTGCCATAGCGATATCCGCATCGCTATAGTTCTTCAGAGTCTCCTGAACCTTCTCAGAGGCCTGAGCCATCTTCTCCAGACTCTCAGCGGCCTGCTCGAAGAACCCACCGATGGCCATAGCCTTGGCGAACTCACGAGCTCGATCGGGATTTGACATCGTTTCCCGACGCATTCGCTCTTCAGACTTCGCGTAGAACACGTCCATCATGCTACGGAAATCCCCAACGGTGACGTCCTCCAGATAGTCGTCGATGCTACCCAACGGAGGCTGCTCGTTCAACGCGCCAGCACGTCCCGCCTGGATGCGCTCGAACAGATGACGACGCGCCGGAGTGTTGGCCTTCTTCTCCATCTCGGCCATCTCGGCGTCAGTGAACAGAAGACCAGTGGACGGGTTGATGCCCCGACTGAAGAACTCGTTTCGCTCGGCCTGCTTGATCTTCCAGCTGGCCACCTTCGGAGTCGCCTCACGACGAAGACGAGCCTCTCGATCAGCCTTCTGAGCGGCCAGCCCGGAAGCCTTACGCTCCGCAGCATCCTGCGCGGCCTTGATCTCACCGAGACGACGCTTCTCTGCCTTACGCATTGTTCTCCCCCTCCAGGTTCGGGTCGTAAAGACTACCGGTCTGCTTTTCTGGACTGCAGTAGTTTCCGTCGTTGTTGCCCTGAGACTTGTCCTTCCACCTCGAACCGTACTCATAGAGGCCTTCGGTCCGACCCATACCGAGCTTCTTTCCAAAAACCTCAAGTGCCATAGCTGCATCTTCAGACTTCAGAGAGTCGTAGTAGGAATCCCACTGGTGGTATAGTTCGGTTTTTACGTTCTCGTCAGCCTGCAGAATCACGGCAGCCAGTGACTCAGCAGTCTTACGAATGGAGTCGAGCCGAACCTCTTCCATGTCGTAAGAAGCGAATGCTGGCTCAGGCGACTCCCTGTGGTGCACGAGCATCGACCGATACATATCGGAAGAGAAACCAGCGTCGGCAGCTACAGCCGCGAGCATGTTCTCAGCCGTAGCAGCGGACATGACGACTCCGAACGACATCTCGTTCAGAACCCCCTCGACGACAACCGGCCCCATCCAAAGTTCCTTGCCGCTCTCGTCACGAACGACGAGGTTTGCCCTCTGGAATTCCATCCTGACCCCAACCCTCGGAATGGCCAGGGGAACGTACTCCGGATTCTCAGGCTTAAACAGGTTGTCCATTTTTCCCAGCCCCTTTTTTAGGTCCAGCCCAAACTGATGTAGAACTCGTCCATCTTCTTTTGGAAATGATCAGCACTCGATCCGTAAAAAGGATCGATGGCTGCTTCGTCGAATGCTTTTCCCATACCACGATTTCCAGCCTCAATGCGCTGGACTATACGAAGTTCCATTGGTGTTTTAATCTTTTCACGCATCAGAAGGAACTCATCGATGGTGAAAGGCTTTCCAGTGAGAGGATTGATGCCATTGAGCAACAGCATTATCCGAGTACCCTGGCTTGGCTGCTGTGGGTTCTGAGAAAGAGATTCAGCCCTCTTGGCTGATATCCGTTCCTGGGTCTCGCGCCGTCTCTGGTTGTTGGTCGACATCGGTTTTCACTCCCAAGATTATTTGAAATTCTTTTTTAAGTTCTTCGCCGTACATCTCGAGGAGCTCTTCTTGAACCCAAGCATACACGTCGAAAGGTCGTTCCAAAGCCTTTTGTTTTTCAGCTTCGGATAGAGTTTTACCAGTTCCCATTTTTTTTCAAGAATTTGAGCCCACAATTCGTCAGGAGTACTCATTCTTCATCCACGACCTCACGAAAAGCTCGCACCGCCATATTACGATCTCTGGCAGTCAGCGTGTTCTTGTATTCCTGCCAGCGAATAACAATGGTGTTGAACTCGGGATCGTTTGGAATAGTCGAAGTAGCGTAGAACACGAAATCCCGAGCGAATCGCTTTGCGGTTTCTATTATCTCTTCGTCCAGTTGCTGATTATTCATGGTATCCTAAGACATCAAGCGGAGCTCAGTCCTAAGACCAAGCCCCGCTGGAACATGCTTTCAGATCAGTTTTTCAGCTGCTTCGGCCGCGTTCTTGTGGAACTTCGGACTTAACTTTCCTGCTTCTACGACAACTATCCCCTCACGTTTGAGCAATCCAGAGAATCGCTCCTGACATGCTAATGTCGCCTTATCGCGATCCTCCGAAGAAAGAGAACGACAATATGCTTCCCAACGGTTCTCTTCGTCCATACGTCTACCGGGTCGGTCCTTCGCATCGAAGATTCTCTCAGCTGCGAGCTGACCACATTCTTCTGGCGAAACAAGACCGAGATACCAAGCCTTGTTCTCTGAAGACTCAGTTTCAGCAGTCGGATCGTCCTTGTCCGGTTCTCGGTTCAGGATAGCCATCATCTCATCAAGATGGCTCTTCATGAGAACCACTTGCGAATAGTTGTGGATGCCCTTCTCGAGATGGGACTCGATCACGGAGGTGAACTCATGCAAATCGTCTCCGTTGTCGTCTCGGATGACGATAGTGATATTCTTGACATTCACACTTCCGCCTTGCCATTCCTCATTCGGTCGCGAAATGCGGAAAGTCTCGTTAGGCATTCTTCTCCCCCTAGTCAGTCTTCGGCTTGCTCAACGCAGCGAGGATGATCGTCAATTGCTCTACGATCGGAGTGTCAGGAAGGAGGTCGATCACCACGGAAACATCGCATGCGGCTGTACTGAAATCCTGTTCGATAACAGCTTCGCCAATGGTCTTCCTCTTACCGTTTACGTAAGTGATTAGAGGCACTTTCCGCTTTCGGATCTGATTTTTACCCATCGGATATTCCATGATGATCTTCCTCCTTTCTTCCCAGCTACTCAATCTTAGGCCTGTCGATCAGTTCGAGGTCTTCGATCGGAATTGTGACAACTCGTCCATTGACGATCCTCACTGTGAGATTCTGAGCGATCAATTCAGAAATGAGTTCATCGCCCATTTTCTGGATTTCTTCGGATTCAGACGTTGTCTTTTTGACATATCTGTCTACCGATTCGCTCACTTCACGAACTCCTGGAAGTCACCGAACTTCTCGATCGTCTTGGTTGCGTTGTCCACGAGAGTCTCGTAATACTGCATGTCTACGATATCCGTGAGAGAACCGGTCCCCTTTATGGTGTCCGTCAAATCCTCGAACAGCAGTCGATCGATCGCGTCGAGGTTCAACATCTTGACCATCTCCGCTTCGAGCCAGAGATAATCCTTCGTGCCACCGATGGCGTAAGACTTTCCGTCCTTGACGCGAACGAGCTTTCCGCCACCGATTTCGGGGAGAACCGGCAGGAACAGACCAACCTTTCCGATGAAGTGCATTCCCTTGTAAGGGTTGTTCGGAGTGGCCTGACTTTCGTTGAAGTCGAGATACATCCTTCCGCCGCTACGAAGTTCCTTGGTCTCGCAGAGATCAGCGAACTTGATCGGCTCGTGGCTGAACAGGACCTTGAACACCACCGGATGAGCGAACTGCGCACCGGTAGCATCCCACTTTCCGTCGGACCTAGCGATATAGACCGCATCGTTCACGAGGCAGAGCTTCTCGAAAGTCTTCTCATGTTCGAAGTCATACCCATATCGCTTGCCGAACTCAGTCACCGCCTTGATGATTTCCGGAGTAGCATTCGGAATCTTCACCGAGTCGGTCTTGATGTGAACGACCTGGAAACCGCGCTCCTGAATGAAGTGCTTCAGGTCCACCATGAAGAGTGCACCGCGCTTGGCAACGATGTTGTCGACGTTGCGGTTGTCACGGAACAGGTTCGGGAACTTCGCCGATGTATATCCGTAAACGGAGTTGATCGCCAATTTCAGCGCTTCGGCCAGAGCCTTCGCATTCTCCTTGGTGATCTCGATTCCCGGAAGATACTTCTTTGCCTCCTCGATGAACTTCTCAGCTTCTGCACGAAACTCAGCAGCCCTATCGGGGAACTTGTCAGCATTCTTCCACGCTTCATTCGCATGCTTTACCGCTAGACGACCGCGATAAAGCTTCTCGAATTCCTTCGTGTACTTACCGAACAGGTCGAGTTGAATGATCGTGGTCGGATGCATCGAAGCGACGTCCAGAAGAGCGACGTTCTCGTACATCCCGGGTTCGGCGTAGACGTAACCGCCCTCTCCGGGGTCTTCGCCCCGATATGTACTTGTCCCGTAGTCATAGGTGTAACCCGGGAATTCCTGGCTTAGATCGGTGTAGTTGAACCAATCCTGAGGCGTCTTGTCGTTGCCGAAGATGATCTTTCCGGTATGCATACGAGTGGTGTCGTTGATGGACAGTCCACTCATAGAAGCCAGGATCTGACGTGCCTGGAAATCCACTTCACAAGCATCGAGTACTGCGTCAGTCGCGTTGACGTCGTTCACACAGTACTCTACGACCCTAGGGATGTCCTTCTCGGCAACCGGCTCATCCCATGGCAGATCCATCTCCATGTGATGCAGACCGAGCTCGATTTCCCACTTCTTCAAACTCTGCTTCTTCGAAGCGAACTCGTAGATGTCGGCGTAGGAAAGACTGTAGGCCTCACCGAACCTCGCGCTGTTGTCGTTGTCGTTGCTGACCAACTTGGTTGACAATTGGAACAACTGCTCGTTGTTGTACCCCATGTAGCGACCCCACAGAATGTGGTTGTCGTACTTTCGGTTGTAGAAGCCGATCAACTTGAACTGGAAGAGTCCTTCGACAGCCTGCGGCGTAGGATTGATCATCCTAACGACGTCCTTCGAACCCTTGTACTTCCAGCACAACACGAACAGGTTCGGATAGACTTCACAGTCGAAGATCACGACAGGAAGCTTCTTGTCTTCCTTCACCGACTTGGATTCAGCAGTCTCTTCAGATTTGAACTTCATCACCTTCACGACCTTGATGCAGTTCAATGCCTGGTTACTACTGCTCGCTGCGAATGTCAGAATAACAGGTCGCAGATCTGTCAAGTCATAAGACATGCCCGACAGATATGCATCGTTGAGAAGCTTCGCGATGAAGTCGACGGACGACTTAGTGTCAGGGTGAATCTCCTTCCTGAGATTTCGGGCGATCATGGTACGAAGGCCCTTCTCATTCTGAATGGTCTTCGCGTCGATCACTGGCTTCTTCTCCTTGAAGGGAAGTCCACTGCTAATAGTTGCGATCGGGACGTTGTTGCACTTGCTCAGTTGTCGCCGAAGACTAGCGTTTCCGGCATAGACCTTAATCTCGACTCCGGGGGAATACACACGAGCAAGGTCTGTCGCATCTCCATCGTAGATATAGTGAAGATGAACGCCCTTACCGGATTTGCTGTACTCGGCGTAAGTTGCAGGCCACTCGGCGGCAGCTTCGAGATTTCGTTCCAGAGATTTTTCTCCGTCGTCTCCTTCCAGATCGAAATCGATGACGATGTGGTTCTCTGGAATCTTAAGGAAGTGGAGCTTTGAAGTATCCAAATCCTTAAGAGTCGTTTTGACGATCTGATCTGGTCTAGGCTTACGCATCTCACCCTTGATGAGACGCTCGTCGCCAGTCCAGTACTTCTCAGGGGTCTCTTCGCCCGCTTTTCCATACTGCGCAGGCATATCCGCAAACAACTCGTCTAGAAGCGATGTGGTTTCTTCCAACACCAGTGTGAACTTGGTGTTGTCTTCTGGAAGAGGAGTCTTATATGGCTGCGCCGTGAATCCTTCGAAGTAGCTTCGAATCGGGACTCCATCGATGATTTTTCTGTCGTGGAATTCCCGGAAGTAATTCTTCAACTCTTCACGGAACTTGAACATCGCCATCTTGTAGCCGAGTTCACTCTCCTCCGCATATTGCTTGTATAGAGTGAAAGCCTGCTTAAGACTAGTTCCGTCCTGCTCCTTGAAGATATCGTAGTTGTACTCGATGAAGTTCAAGAACGGGTCCGTCTTGAGCATCATAGCCAGAGGACGGTAATCGTTGTAGTAGTTCTTCCCCATCGAGTGATATACGTTCAAGCAATGGTGCGCGATAGCCCCCAGTTCGAAATCGACCTGAGTCATCAGTTTGTGATACTTAGCAATCGGCACTAAATTGCCCGTTGGCTGAACGTCGATGATGCGACGAATCAGACCAGACTTGCCGTTGGTGATTTTGATCGGGTCGTTGGTTCCTATAAATACGAACGAGTTGATCTTTGTTGTGTACGTCGGTTTGAACTTCTCGTTGAGTCGAAGTTCATCATGACTTGTGATCGAGTTGAACTTGGTGTTGTCCTCGATCTTGTCCATCTTGCTATCAGGGTCGATAGCAATCAATGGGTTATTTTTGAACGCCTCCGTCGCGAAGTTGTTTGTACCGCCGACAAGTGCCTTCGCCTCGAAAGTCTCATAGTACCCAGGGAACAGCTTCTTGATGATGTCAAGAGCCGTTCCCTTTCCAGTCCCCGGAGGTCCGTACAGTGCGATGAACTTCTGAATATCCTTTGAATCGCCAGCGATGATCGAGCCGATAGCCCATTCGATCTTTGCCAGTTCATCTTCGGAATAAAGAGTCTGCATCAACTCATCGTAAGCAGGATGTTCGCCTTCGATGAGAGGGTACGGAAGCCTCCGGGTTGCGTAGTCACTCTTCTTAACGTCAGTATTTGAAAAGACAACCTTCGCGTCGAGCTGGTGCGAGTTGTCACTGACGTTTTTCATGAACTTTCGAAACTGGTTCCAGCCATTGGTGCCATAGGAACGGAGGAGTTTCACACTGCACTGAACACCGTCGTCGGTCAACTTCTTCGCGTACTTCGTAAGCGCTTCATCTACGAGACGAGTGACGTCGTATTCATCTGTGGTCCAAAGACCACGTTCCTCGTCCCACAAAGCGTAAAACGATTGACCGCGGACCATAAGATCTTTAGATCTTCCAACGGTGAAGTCGGGGTAGACTTTGATTTCATCTTTCTTACTACCCCTGACGGGTTCCGTGCAAATCTGAAAGAAATCCATAATCCTCCTTTCGTTCCTAGAGCTGTTCTTGAACGTACTCCGCCATCTGGTACCAGAGTTCGATCTCGCGCTGATTGTTTGTTGTATGCCTCAATGGGAAGAGGCCGCCGCGTCCATTTTTCTTGTAAGTTCTGTTGAGCAGGACATCAATGATGTCGTCCACCAGATCTTCAGGAAATGGACGATTGTCGCTGTACGGTAGAAGCTTCAGGTTCTCGATCATCTTCCAGAACCAATAATGGGGCGCTCCTTCAGCCTCAAACGAAAGGCGTCGAGAGAGCCCCACCATCAGTTCGAACACGGAACAACCGAGATCCGCCCACTCATAGTTCGAAGTACCGATCCTATTTTCACGGAGGAATTCGAATCTGAGTTTTTTCCCGTCTTCCAACCTATTGTCGTCATTCGGAACCAATGAAAAAGCCTCACGCGTGAAAAGCTTTTTCAACAGCTTCCAATAAGTCAGTGACGGATCTGCGGCTTCCACCTCAGCGACCTGACTGTAGAGCCATTCGAAATATAGCTCATCAAGTGGTCGCCGAGTTTTCACCCATCGTCACCTGGATTTTCGTTCTCAAATGTCGCACCATCATCAGCGAGGATGATTTCGATGTCTGACTTGAGGTCGTGGTTTCGAAGGTAGAACGCGTCGTCTCCGAGATTCTCCCAGAAAGTTTCGCGTGAGATGAGGTCGGCTCGAGACCCGAGAAGCATCGCTCGAAGATCGCTATCCACCTTACCCTGGCCCTCACGGAGGTTACCGTCGGCCAGTATGTCTTCCTTTCGGAAATAGACGTACGTGGGCTGATCATAGTCGAGAGCAGCCTCAACATACTGATCCGAAGTGATGAGCTCGATATTCTCCTCCTTGGGAGTTTCGACCTCCCTCGGCTTCTGAGTCTCAGCATCCTTCGCGGAGTACTTAGAGTACTGAACCTTCTCGTTCACCGGAGCAGCGTGCTGCGCGGCGTGTGCATGGACATCGACCGGCTCGAAGTCGGCCTGACCCTGATATTCGGCCAGGATGCTGGCAGCCTCTTCGACCTTCAGTGCCTCCTCACGAGCCTCGTATTCGTCCACCTTCTTCTGGAGTTCTTCCAGCTTCTCGTTGGCCTCGTACGCCTCGTCGACCTGCTTCCTCGCCTGATCGAAGTAGTACTGTTCGTTCATGCGATTGGCGACGAGATATCCAGCGCCGAAACTGGCGACCGCGACAGCGGCCATCTTCAGAGCGTCGTTCACGCTGAACCCTTCTGGTTGCTGATCAGCTCGAGCACCATGCCGTCGACGTTGAAGTCGAGCCAAGTCGAACGCTCGTCGCCATTGATGAACAGGGTGGTTTCGTACCCATTGTCCATGAGACCGAAGTCGACCAGATCATCACCGTTTCCGAGAACCCAGCCAACCAGCTGACCGAAAGCGGTTCGCTCGAACCCGAGAGCCTGATAAACGTCGTTCAGGAAGAGGAAACCGTCCCGACGAAGTCGATCGTTCGCGTAGTCCTGCTGCGAACGCAGGAACATGGAGTTGTAGCGCCAATCCGGATTCCAGTTCCTGTTGGACTCGTCGAAGATGACCGCGTACATCGAACGTCCACCACTCTCCTTGGCGAACTCCGGATCGACGACCTTGACGGTCTTCACTGCGACACCATCATTGGTGTCCACGGCCATCTCGCGCTCGACAACACCGAATCGAAACTCTCGATCCTTGTCCTTGCCGAACTCGTTGATCACTCGACCGCGATACTCGCGGAACGCCTTGTCCACCGCACCATAAGCGGCAGTCAGAGCGACGTTTCGCCGATTCAAGATGACGTGAGAACCAGTGAACGCAGCAATCGTCGCAGCGCCGACAACAACCGCCGGTGCATAAAGCTTGGCGATCTTCAGTGCGGTCTGGGTCTTGGCGACGATGCCATCCTGCTTCGCATCCTCTTCGGTGTACTTTTCGCCACTCTTGAGAGTCTTTCCGACGGCCTCGTCGAACACCTCCTCGAGTGCTTCAGCTTCACCGATGACCTCTTCCATCTTGAGAGTGGCTCGGCTTGCGAGAACCACAGTGGCCACCAGACCGACTGTACCGGCGACGAAGAGAAGAGTGGGAGAGTGCTTCTGACCAACCAGGACTTGTCGTCCGATTCCGCTGGTGACCTTATTCTTGATGGCCGCGAGGCTCATCGATTCTCCTTAGATTTCTTTGAATATCTATTCAGGATCTCGTCAAAGATTCGCTAGACGGTGACATCCGATTTGTCGATGATGACGATCTTCTTGTCGAGATTTTCCATGAAGCTCCTGAGCTTGTCGTCCACCTTCGACAACGTTTCTTCGCTGGGGATCTTGAGTGCCTGCTTGATCAGAAGCCTCGCGCCAGAACGTCCGATGGTGACTCCGACGACAACACCGAGTAGGAACCGCACTACGTCTCCTATATCTTCTTTTGATTTACGAAGCGGATATAGATCGCGTGGACCTGTCCGCTTCCCATTTTGTTTACTCTAGACGCCCACGTCTGTGATCTGGGATATGCTTTTTTTATAAGCTCCCTTTCTGTAGATGTATCCATGACGTGGGTCTACTGCTCTTCGATCGGTTCGGGTTGCGGGAGTTCGAGAAGATATCCACCGGCAGTGTGTCGAACCATAGCGTTGCTAAGATCCGACCAGCCCCACTTCTCCTCAACGGAGGTGAAGGATTCACCGATGGACTCGTAGAGCTCTCGCACTGTCGCGAACTCGTATTTCTCGATAGTCCCGCGAAGCTGGTTGATCACAGCCACAGCATCCGCGCGAGTTTCGAGTATGATGGTTTCGAAGTCGTAACCACCGACACGAGAACGACGACTTGGAGTCGGACGGTTCGATGGCCCCATTCGATTGTACGGAACGTGATTCGTAGTCGTTCCGAAAATGGTCGGCTTCGGTCGACGGCTGGAGCGGTTGCTGTTGCCGCCATAGAATTTGCGGTTTACCGCTTCATTGAAGGTGTCTACGAACAGATCCTTCAATGCCGGAACCATAATCTCGCCGATGAGATACTCGGGGAGAGTCTTGTCGTCTTCGACTTCAGCGAAGAACATCGAACGAAGACGCTTGCCAAGAGGAGGCTTCTTCCGTATCACACTCCCCTTGACGACCTTTGGGGTGGGCTTTTCGTCAAGATCGACCGGACGAAGTACTCTCGCCTCGCCGCGACTGTTGCTTGGATAGTTCACGATCACCTCGAGGAGAAAAACTAAAAGACCATGTAATTATGGTCTGATAGTTTGAGCGGTACGGTTAGGATTGTTGATCGGTTTCGATCTTCTCGTCGTAATATTCGTCAATCTTCACTTGGGCTTTCTTCTCCACCTTGATCATGTATCCGATCAAGGCAGAGGTTGCGGCTCCAAGGGCGGTCTTGACGATCATCTTAACAAGCTTTTCGTTCATGACAGGTCCTTAAAAGTAGGGGTCTCATTATAAGGCCTGTATATTTCGCGAATGTTAAAGCTGCAAGCGTTCCATCGCGCGAACGATGAAGTCCTTTTGATATTCTATTTTATCAGACGCGATATCTATGACGCCACAAGGAGACGTGGCGTATAGATCTGTCATACGCTGAAGATATCCAGGATTCTTAAGATCCGCTCGAATCGAATCGATCGTAGCTTGAGCGCTTATGATGCTCCTCACGAGAAAGGCCTTGTAACGCTGGTCGTCCATTGTTGTGCCCTTTCTTTCGAGTCGGATTATGTGGCGAGGTGACAGGTGGAGCTGGGTAATCCGGTACTCCGTTTCTACGGTCCCGAGCCTGTCCTTACCGAGCGGATTCGACCTCGAATTCGAAAGAAGCTCATTGGTTTTTCGATGTCTTTTGATCGTGCATCTTCAGATAGTCGTCGATAGACATATCTTGAAGCGTTTTGCCACAGCAAACATGGACGTTCTTCTGGATTTTCCAGTCTTGGGCCCCAGCTACCAACCACGCTGCTGTTTCTTCGGGAGTTCCGTTAAAAAGCACGTTGTAGTTCGAATCCAAAACAGCGTCGAAATACAATTTTCACCTCCTTTCATTTTTTTTTTTGTGGGAAATGACGAGGCGACAGGTGGATATTAATTCGGACTCCTGGTGTCCATACCTGTCCTTACCGAGCCAGGTTCGGCCTCGCTTTGTGCATAGTAATCAGATGGTGGTTAGCCGCAGTAGGTCGCCATTCGTCGCATTGTTCCCTCGCCAGGACATGCGCTCTTACCCACGGACTCATTACCATTGCCTCTCGGGAGGAAAGACAATACGGTGGCGATTCGACCACCATCTGGCACCTGTTAGTTTTGGAACACCGTTGTCTCCCCGGTTGCATCGAGTTTCAACGGTGACATATCACCCACCGATCAGCTTGGCCCCTAATTGGACATTCCGGCTGCACAGGGCTTGGCCTTCAATGGCTTTGAAGGTTCAGGCGACATATGTCAGGACCCAAATTTAACGGGCGAAGGGATATGTGAGAACAATACCCCTGCGCCCGGCGAGTTTGACCTGGACTCCGCTGAAACCAGTTCCCCTTTCCTACGACCTCGAGAGCAAGGGGACTTAACTCATCGAGGAAGTTAACTAGGGCACATCCCCCATGTGTGGTGGAGGATATAACGCGGTTGTCGTTTAAAGCCTAGCATCCGGATTAGGATCCCCGAGATCCCCTACAGATTCGAGACCCTTGCTGGCTCCCCAAGTTTTTAAGCGAGTGCGCCCTTGCGGCGCATGGCGATAAGCAAGTGTTCCTTGCTCATGCCCATCGGGTCTGTCCCTGCGACACGACGGAACTGCTCCTCGTCCATTTCGAGAAGCTCGCGATCGCTGTACTGATGCGGCTGGTTTCGAGCCTGAACAGCCTTCTCTGCCAGCTTTGCAGGAAGAATACCAAGGAAGAACTTATCCCTGAACTCGTCGTCCTGCATGAGCCGCATGAACAGCTCCTGATATGCGTTCGACTCCATAAATCCATTCACGAAATCTGGATCCTGGACGAAACGAACGCCATCTGCAGACTTCATACCGACGGACTTCCGGATGAAGTTCTGGAAAGTGGAGATGATTTCTGCAGCATTTCCTCGGGCAACGATGGCCTTCAGAATCTCCTCGACATCCACTTCCTTAGGAGCATCAAAACCTAGAACGCCCATCACGATCTCGGTGATACTCGTCTGGGAGAGATGAAAGAAGAAGGTGTCCGTTCGCTCATTACCATCGAAATCTTCGTAAGTGATGGGCAATTCTAGCATTTTTCAAATTCCTTCCACGGAATACAAGACACTCACAAAGGTAACCGCCGAGAGGTGCTCCCGACCATCTTAAAGAGATACATGTTGTTAAAGGTGTGTGGGCGCCCACATGACGGGTGCGACTCTGGATTGTCGTTCCGATCACCTAGTATCATGTATATCAAATAAGGCGGTTGGCAGGTAGCGACTCCCGCCACTCTTTCCGGCTCCAGACGACCGTTAGTTTCCCTCGAAACGTCGGGAGCACCTTTTGACGGTTACCTTTGTGAGTAGTCAGTGTTTAGCCCTCAGCGACTTCAGCCTCAGGCGCAGTCTCGGAACCACTCTCGTTCCGCTTCTTGTTGACGACGAACACGCCGACCGCGATCGCCACGACGGACGTCACGCCAGCGATGAACTTCTTGTTGCTCAGGACGCCCTTGGCCTTCTCGACCAGGTTCCTCTCGTCCACGACGATGCCGTCGACCACTTCGAGCTTCGGAGCGTCGTTCTGGTGCGGAACCGTTGCCTCCTTGACGGTCTTCTCGGCCTCAACGGAAACGTTGTCGGCGTTCTTGGCAGCCATGAAGATAAAGCCTTTCGATAGGGGATTTTTAGTCAGCTTTGAAGAAGTTGTACACGATCAGCGTTCAGTGATTCTTGTAATAACTCCTCACCGGCATCGTTCGAAACTCGATGGCCAAGACGGGCTTGCCATCTTCGGAAATGGCGCCGGACAGTTGGACGTCGAACTTCCCGTCCTCAATCGTCCATCCGACCTCATCCGAGTCTGTTGTACTGGGAAGACCGATCTTATCCCAGAAATCCGTCAACGATGCGTAGTTCTCGTGGATGAGCTTCCAGTTGATATCGGTGACGGCTTCACGAATCGCCGCATGATTGCTCTTGAAATAGCGACCGGAATACCTGTCGAGACAAACAACCTCGTCGCCCACGAGGATGATGTTACCCGGAGGATTCGCATTAACGCGATCCTGAGTAATCTCATCACGAACCGCCTGCTCCTTCTTTTCACCGATCTTCTCAACGACCTTGCCCTTATATTCGCGGAAGGCTTCCTGAGAAATGGAGTAGGCAGTAGCCAATGCCGCTGCACGCCGGTTGCTCACGTGGTTCGCAGTGACGATACAAGCTACCGTTACCGCGCCAGTAGTCACAGCGGGAATGTAGAGCTTCCAAGTTAGGAAAAATTTTTCCTTGGCTTCGATGGGCTCATTTTCTCCGAGTACTGCTTCTTCACTTTCTTCGATGGTTCGAAGAACTTCGGCAGCCTTGAAACTACCTCTGGCAGCGAAAATCGCAGTGGCGATTGTTCCGGTGACACCGATCGCAGTCAGGATCGTCGGCGTGTTGTCGGCCGCCGCCTTCCTTGCTCGGCTGACGATTGCGCCGATATCCATCTACTCTCCTCGGGAAAGGTGAACGGTGTAGTCCTTACCGAGCATGGCGAAATCGTAACTGATCACGCCATTCTCGTAAGAGAAAATCTTTGTCTGGTCTTGCGAGAGCCCCTGCTCGTCGGAAATGGACACGATCTTGAAGGAACTCTTCGTTTGGTTTGTTTCGAACGTGCCATCCCAGTAGAGACCACTCACGACGTTCGAATACCGCATGAAGATCTGAATATGATTCGGAGTAATCTCCGCCGTCATATTCACCGGAAGATTGTCATCCGGAGTCTGATGCCATGAGCCGGTTAGCTCGATGGGGGTCTTAAGCTTATGAGGAGCTTCGGCGCCGTTGGCCTTGAACCCCATGAATCCGACAGCGAGGAGAGCAGCAGCGAACACGATCGTAGCTAGCACAGTTCCGAATCGGTACTTCAAGACCTTCATTTTTCCCCCTGAGTGTTTGAAAAACGAAAACCTAAGACCGTGTTAGGGTCTTAGGCTTTTGGGTTAGATGGCGATTGCCTCGTCTTCGGCGATCATTTCCGGAGTGATGTTCTGGTCAGGGTCGGGCATGCGATTGGCGACGACGACGATGACACCCAGGGCCACGGCTCCGACCGCCGCAACTGCGAACATCGGGTCTTTGGCGATGCTCTTCAGCTTGGCGATTCGGCTCATGGGCTGGATCTCGACGACGTCCTCCTCGTTCACAGTTCCGTCGATGACTTCGAACTTCGTGCTCTTGGTCATGATGAATCCTTAGGGTAGTAGGGGTCTCATTATAGGCCATGTATTTTTCGCGACCTATTTCGAAAATTACCACCCGGGATTTTTTCAGACGAAGAACATCACAACGTTGGCTACGAAACGAGCGATCTTGTACGTCTTCGGATGTTCCCGCTTGAGTTCAACGTTACGCAGATTCATGGATGAATAACCATCCTTTTTGCGTTCTCTCGCCAAGCTTTCGAACAGTTTCTTCACCATGTGCTTGTGAGTGAGCATACCGGCAGCGAAGATACTTGCGCCGAAGAAAATCCTCTTCACATTCCCCTCCAGAAAAAGAAAACCTAAAGACCGTGTTAGGGTCTTAGGTTTTGATTGGTTACTTGGCGGAGTTCTTGATGCGGCGGTTTACGTCCTTGGCGTAGGCGTTGGAACCACGGGCGTGACCAGCGGCGTCGATCAGCTTGGCAGTTGCGACTGTGGCGGCTGCGACGACGGCGAGGGTCTCGATGGGGTTCTCAATGGCCTGCTGCTTCAGGTTGGCGATGAACTGCTTCATGGCGGTGTCCTTTTCAGTAGGGGTCTCATTATAGGCCATGTATTTTTCGCGAGGCCTCAACTAGGGCAGGAACTTCTCCGCCTTTTCGATCTCGGAAATGGCTTTGAGAAAATCCCCTTCTTGGTAATGCTCAGCAGCTTTGATTACGTGATCGCCAGCCTTGGTCACCGCAGCGTCAAGTTCGTTGATGACCTGTATGCACTTCATATGAAGTACACTCAGATTATGAAGACGTGCTGTGATTTTAATCTTCAGCGCAAGATCTTCGTCGGACTCTATCTCTTCAGTAGCCATTCTATCCCCTGGTTTCGGTTGGCGTTTTAGCGACCCCTCGCTGAAAAACCCACCCGGGATTTTTTACTGCATCTCTTGGTAGATATACCTCAAACACTCGTCGATGAACGCGGAGAAGGCGATGAGAACTGCGACTCGTGCGATCTTGATCCTCACGTTGTCTCCAAAGAAAACGAAAACCTAAACTCCTTGTTAAGGAGTTCGGGTTTAGAGGTTGTACTTCAGTTCTGCTTGCTCTTGTTGACGATGACTTCGCTCACGGTGCTGGCAACGATCACGGTGACGGCGACGGCGGCTGCGGCTCGGGCGGTGTACTTCACCAGATCCTTCGTGAGGGCGTGTCCGGAGAACATCAGTTTCTCGGTGACTTCGCCGATCTTCTCGGGGTCTATGGTGAGGTGCTCCTCCACAGCGGCAGCCTGGTCGGCGTCCTTGATCTTGACGGCGCGGATGCGGATTTCACGGTTCTTCATGAACATGGCATGGCCTTTCAGTAGGGGTCTCATTATAGGCCATGTATTTTTCGCGAACTATTTTAGTTTCGAGCGTTAGCTATATCTTCGAGTAACCTCTTTGTGAACATGTGAATCACGACGCGTTCCGCGAGGAAACAAATGAGAATTAAGAAGATTTTCTTTTTATTCACTTCGTCATCCTTTCGAAAAACGAAACCTAAAGCCCGTGTTAGGGGCTTTAGAAATTACTTATTGATTCCTAATCTCGATCATCATGAAACTTAGTTCTTAAGCATAACCATAATTCCACAAAATACAATCAGTATGATGACGATTGCTTCGAAGATCATGTATGCTTTTTCGCTCTTCTTCATGACAGGTCCTTAAAAGTAGGGGTCTCATTATAGGGCTTGAAGATTTCGCGAACCGCAAAAACAAAACCTAAACTCCGTGTAGGAGTCTAGGTTTTTGAGATTAGTTCTCGTTGCGATTGTCCAGAATGGCGTCTTGCAGGAAACGGTTCAGTTGTTCAGAATTGAGCTCGGTGAGGTTGACCTCGGTTATGAGTTTGAACACTCCGTCGTCCACAGGTGAATATACATACAGACTGTGGCCGTCAGGAGCGACATACATCATGTCGGGGTTAGCCCTCAGATGGGCGCAGATTTCCGCTTCGCTGAAGTTTTCCACGGCATGGCCTTTCAGTAGGGGTCTCATTATAGGCCGTGTTTTTCCCGCGAGTGGTGATGGTTAGGGTTTCGAACCCTCTGGAAAACACCTTCCAGCGCCCCAAGTCACATTATGCGATCGGTGTTGATCACATGGACCATTGGCTGAACCATCAATGAGAAAACCTAAACTCCATGTAGGAGTCTAGGCTTTGGGCACTACACGAGCGGAACTGGTCGATCGAGGATGTATTCGTTCTCATTCAGCTTGTAGAGGAGAAAGTCCTTGTCCTTCATCAACTGCTCTCGCGTGTCGTCGTCCACCGGAGTCATGGGCTCGAAGATGCCGGAAGCAGTGTCGAATTGCTTTTTGACATTTAGGATCACATATGCAGCGGTAGCAGCGCACGCGAAAGCGATGATTTCAGGAGCGTGGTCTTTGATTTTCTCTTTGGCTGTGGCGAACTTTTCCTTGGCGTTCATAGCAGGTCCTTTCAGAGTAGGGGTCTCATTATAAGGCCTGAAAATTCCGCGAGGAAACAAAACCTAAACTCCGTGTAGGAGTCTAGGCTTTGAGATCAGTATTCTTTCTGCATTTTCTTTTCCTTGCGGATCTCGATGATTTCCTTCGTCCAATCACGGCCGAGCCGACCGATGTGGTAGACGCTGAGTGCAACAGCGCCCGTTACAACGGCCAGCGCGACGTAGTCACGGAAGTTGGCGTTTTCGGGGATCTCGTTCTGGTCCATGATATGGCCTTTCAGAGGTAGGGGTCTCATTATAGGCCATGTATTTTTCGCGATCAGGATTCAACCCAGTCTGTCCAACGACAGGGCATGACCAGATAGCTATATCCGGCAAGTGAACGCCGAACGATGACTCGCTGGAAATAAGGATTTTCGTCAAGATCCGGCATCATATTCTTCTTTTCAAGTTGCCGAATATACCTGCGAATGGACCAGTTGTGTGGTCTGTCCATTATCTTGTTATGCGACCACTTCCAGCCGACCTGAGGAACGTAATACAGGTCGAAACAAAAATTCTTAGTAATCATCGACCCTCATTTTGAAAAAAAATAGGAAAACCCAGAGCCCGTGTTAGGGGCTCTAGGCTTTTTGAGATCAGCTTTCTTCAGTTTTCATGGGCTCGATATAGACGAAGCCGTTTTTTGTTCCATCTTTCCGGATCATCTGCGTTTCTCCGGGGAATTGCGCGAGCTTCTGGTCCACCCAGTGCGCGAAATCGATGCAGTCGTGGTGCGCTTCTACCTTCTTTTGGCAGAGTCGATCCATATAGACTGCATACGTAATCGCGCCGGTGGCTACACCAGCAGCAAGTTCCCAGGGATGCTCTTTGATCCAGGTCTTGGTTTCGAACAGCTTCTTCTTCAGGTCCACAATGGATCCTTTCGATAGGGGTCTCATTATAGGGCTTGAAGATTTCGCGAGAAAGCAAAAACAAGAAGGACGTGTAAGAGTTGTTGGCTCAAACACGTCCGTCCTGTTTAATCTTCCTTCGTTGGGTGTTAGATCGACTTCGACTTCATCACGAAGCCGAGTGCCTTCGTCGTGATGACGTTGACTCGTTCGTGGTTGATGATCAGCACGATCCCGGCGAGGTTCCCAAAGACCGCGATCAGCGCGTCCGGGCTCACACGGCTGGAAGAGGGCTTCTCCTTCAGCTTGTTGAGGCGGACGATCTGGTCGAGGATCTTGGTGTACTCGTCAGTGTCGGGCTTCTCCTTCGACAACGATTCGAGTGCAACGTCGATTGCGACGTCGAGATTGCTCGGTTCGGTGGTGATGCGGAAGTGCTTCATTGCACAGCCTTTCGATAGGGGTCTCATTATAGGCTTTGTATTTCCCGCGACCCCTATTTTGAACTAAGATCCCAAGTGCGGCGGATTGCTCATCGGAGAACTAACAACCGCTTCCGAAGGAGCAGGCATCACCTTGAAAGTAGCTTCGCTCATCTGTTCAATATCCTGCGGATCCGAATTCAAATTCAAAGAGAAGACCTTCTTCGTACCCGTGTCGGACACTTCCAAAGCGCCAACGTACTTAGCTCCGCTGTTGTTATACTTCACATACGAAACTCCAACGAGAGCTCCAATGAAAGTATTGACAGCAGCGATGGTCCCCATCACTTCCTTGGTATTCGGGATGTTCCAGATCTGAGCAACCGTGTAATACAAAGCACTCAGAGCAGGAAGTCCGATTGCTGCTGCATGCTTGAGAATGTTATAAAGCTTATCGCTCATCAGTAGCATATTTCTCGGTGTTGGAGGCAACGGGGACATTCGAGATATACCTTTCGTCTTCTTTATCGCCGAACAGAACTTCGTATCTGCTGTGGGAATGGAAGGGAAGCCTTGCAACGTCTTTGTAGATTCTTTCAGCGACTCCGTTTCCACCGAGAGCGATATAAGGTTCGACGAAATACTTCTGGTATTCATCGAATTCATCCCGTGTGATCCAGCCACGACGTAGATAATACATACCAAGTGCGGTGACCTTGTCGTAGGCCAAACCCATCAAAAGCCGCTGAGTGGCACTCTTGGAGTTATCTTTGGATTGCACAAATGCCCAGAATCCGGAAGATGCCAGAATCGAAGCTATTGAAACTATTACTGGCAGCCACCAATTTGCCACTAGCTGCTCCTTTCTATTTTCAACTATGGAAAACCTTTGGTTCAGCTCGTTGCCATACACCACCCACATTTACGTATGGGATAGCGAGCTTCCAAACCCCACCGGTTTTTACGTAAGCTCCCAAATACGTCCGTGCGCTATTCAATCCAGACCAGTTGCTATAACCTTGATAGTTTCTAGCACGTACCCAGAAATAACTAACCGCTCCCATAGGAAGATTGGAAATAGCTACACCGGAACTAGCGTCGATTATGGTCGTGGGACCTGCGACGTTTTGTCCATAACCTACTTGATAACCGAGAATAGTCGCTCCTCCGTTATTTTCTGGAGGATCCCACCCGACATTCACGGAATCTACGGCGACATTGAAGATATATGGCGTACTTGGAGGATCTGGAACGGTTGGACGTGTGAGATATTGAGTTGTGCTGTATGGGAAACCCGGATCGGGTCCTCCGTGAAGAGCATAACCAAGGTTTGTATCCAATTGCCAAGTCACAAATTGACTGAGACCCGCGTTGTCTACAGAAACCTGAACCCATCCAGCATGAGCGTGGATATTCGCTGAGAAAACGAATGTGTTATTGTTAACGCGTTTTTCGAATTGCAGAAGCCCCCAGTCTACGCCTTGATTGAAAGCATAAAACCAGAACTCTACGTTGGGATTTGCTCCGGAGCCATTGTCTCGGATCATCAGACAACAGTCGCCGAAGTTGTACGGATAATCCGTCATGATTAGCTAGGCACAATCTTAAAGTAAATGTCTCCGTCAGCACCGCCGGATGGATCTGCTGTTCCAGAGGAAATACCGGCCGCCGTTCGATAGCCAGACTTTCCAACAGGAATCAAAGAGAAAAGCTGAGCGATGAAATCTCGCGTTCGATTGATCTCACGAGCACCCCAGCGAACACGGCCTTCTTCACCAGTATCAGGAACCAGCGGATAACCAGCAGCTTCTGCCTGGTCGCCAACAGCCATTTTGAACCTCCTAAGGTTGATTCGACCAAACGCTGGTAGTGTCGGTATCGAAGTCGAACCACTGCTTGTTGCTCAACCAAGAATACCAAGAACCGGTGTTGATGAATTCATTTGAAGTAAGTGTCGGGTAGGATCTCTTTCCCTTGGAATCACAAACAAATATCTGCTCTGTTACACGCATGTAGTTAGCGACTCCGTCGTCATTGTGTACTTCGACGAGGTCGCCCATGTTGTAATCAGTGCCATATTTGTATTGAGAATTCTGGCTAACTTCACCCTCGAATCCATTGAACGTACGTGCTGCGGCAAGTTGATCGTTTCCACGTTGAATCAAAGCCGTTGGCACATCAGAGGTGGATGTACTTGTGATATCAGACGCATCCACCATCAACACTCGTCGCTCGATTCCTTCAACGGTTGGGTCAACGTCGGCTGCGTAAACCATTTCGAAACCGTCTGGGGAAAACACATAAGCTACGTTCTTGGATTTGTCGATCGTTGTGAGTTCCTTCGTATTTTGAAGATTCTCAAGTTGCGGTGAGAAGATCACCGGTGTAAGCGTTGTTTGGCCCGAGGTACGATCGCTTCCTGAATAGACATCGAAGAAAAGTTCTCCTGTACTGTCTTGACGCAGAAAACGAAAGCCCAAATCCCAAGGAACACAAATCATAGCAGAAATCACGTTGTAAACCGTGGTTGGTTTAATATCCAACGTGATGATGGTAGACGGTTCAGGGATATTCGACGACCCAGTCAGAGACGGAAGAGTTCCTTCCGAAACCAAAGAGATAATATCGCCGTTGTTGAGAATTCCATTAGCGCATATGTCATGGTAAACGAAACGCGCAAGATCCGCCGGAGCTCGTGTGATGGTCCACTGCGGGGAAACTGTCAGAGTACTTGTGGAATCCTTAGCAACTCGATCGAGGAGGATGGCTTCGAACGAGCGTCCTTTGATGGTCAAAAGACGCTGTCCATCTGCGTCATATTTATCCTCGTAACTCTCGATGCGCATCACATAATTGGATTCACTCATAGCCAAATATGTGTCTGGAACGAGCAGTGATCGCATTTCGTGAGTGGAGACTACATCCAGTTGAAAGTCTCCATACGTTTGGAATCTTTCAGTCCAAATGAGAGAAATGTATTGATCGATCAGATGGATCCTTCGGTTAAGGGAATCCAGAATGAAAAGATCCATCATTCCACCGATCCGAAAAGCTTCTTGTAAGAAAGACTTGCCGGAATCGCGGCTCCCGTGGCAACGAATTGGATAGTGTTAGATCCTGGAGACAATTGAAGCCACGTTGCTTGAGGAGATACTGCATAGACAATCGATGTAGTCACGCCAGCTCTAAGAAGGCTAGCTGTTCTGTTGCCCGACATTGTTGTAATGGTTACAACGTCACCGACTTCAAACAAAGCTACGACATCCATTGTCCAGCTGTTGCCATCAGCATCCACTTGATTTACTTGGAATTCGCTAAGAGACCGGTTAACATTCAGCGTCAATGTTAAACCAGCTTCGGTCGTTCCTTCGTAATCTATTGCAGTGGGGGCTGCATCAGCTGTGGTCAGACCAGTAACTGTAACAGCTTCGGAATCGAAGAAGTTCGGATCGAAGCACATTACCGAAATATTGACTTCGGGATCCTGTGTGAATATGGGTCCAGTGCAAGTTTCGACGTATCCATAAATCTGATAGCCGTCAGACACAGGTGGAGTTGGATCGTCGTCGTAAAATTTCATGAGAATCTTAGTGCCTTCTCGAAAGACACTATAGATTTTCTTCTTAATCGAACTTACAGTCTGGGTAGCCGGATCAGGAACGACTCCCATTTTGATTGTGATGTTACGTGCTTCTCGCCTAGCAGACTGGAATACAGCTCCGGCCTGCAAAGCAAAGTTGGATGACGTAAGTGTTGCCTTCACGGGATCCAGCCCGGAGACGTCTACGAGGTTTATACCCCCGGAGATATCCCCGAGCTGGAGCGTGAGAGAACCGGATGAACCGTCACCCAGTACTACCATCGTTGAAAACATACAGACCTCTCGCTTGAGACAATTGGTTCTTCGTTTGGCGGTAAATATCCGCCGAAGAGAGAGCCGTCGGCGAGTTGTTGTTCTGAATGAAGGTGATAGGAGGACCGTTTCTCGTGGGCGGTGTGGAGTAATTGTTCGTTGCGTTCGGGGTGTTCAGATAGTCGTTTTGGTAGATGCTCGCTATTCTGGAAGCAGCAGCCTCAACGCTTATCGGGTCGCCCTTGAACATGTCCGGGATTTGACTCGCGCCTTGCTTGACCGCAGTCAAGTCAAGAACTGGACTGATGACTGGTTGAAGATCCTTGGTATTCGGAAGTGCGTCCGACAAAGTCGAAAGCGTCTTCGTCATCGACAGGATCGCAGTCTTACCCATGTTCGCAGAGGCATCGCTGACGATACCAACTGTGTCTGTTATTCCATTAGCATATCCTTGAGCCGAGAAAGCGCCAAGCTTATGGAACTCCACAGACGGAGAATGAATACCGAGAAGATGACCGGCAGACTTCAGAGCGCCCGTGGCCATATTCCCAACTGCATCGACAACCGATCCAGCGCCAGAAGCAATACCCTTCAACATTCCTTCCACAATCGCTTGAGCCATATGAACACCAGCCTGTGCAAGTGCTGGTGAATTCTTGACGATTGCATCAGCCATACCATTGATGAATTTAATAATCAAATTAAATCCAGCTTGGATGATGCGCGGAAGGTTTATGGTGATTCCATTGAGGAACGCAATGATGAGGTTGGTTGCAGCTGAAATCATTCCAGGAAGTTGAGCGGCTAGACCATTTAGAATACCAATGACTAGTTTTGCTCCAGCAACAACCATTTGCGGAACGTATTCAGCAGCCTTCTGAAGTAAAACTGTTAGAAGATGTAGAAGAACGTCCACAATCTTTGGAACCATTTGATTCATTGCATCAAGGATCGATGTGAGAATCGTAACCAATGCCTTGGTAATTGCCGGTCCGCCTTCGGTAATCACCCCAGCGAACGCGACGATAGCCAGTCCGATTTCCTTCCCAGCAAGGGGAAGAAGTCCGAGCATGGCCGTTACCATTGCTACCAGAACGGCTGTTCCGGCAGTCCCAGCGATACTCAAAGCAGTGAGAGCAGCCGAGAACAAGAGCATACCCGCTCCTGCTGCAAGGATACCCACTCCAAGAAGAGTGATCGCTGAACCCAATGCCAAGAGAATTGGTGTAACCGGAGCAAGCAGAACACCAGCACCAGCAAGAATAACGAACACACCAGCAAGCATGACAAGACTTTGAGCAATGTCTTCCCATGTCATATCAGCGAAGGCTTGCAGTACGGGAAGCAGAACCCGCATCGCGCCAGCCATCACCAATAGAGCAGCAGATCCAGGTAGCGAACCCACCATCAAGACCAGTGCGAACGCAACAATCGTAAGAGCTCCAGCCAATTCGATGAGGCTCTTAGCGATCTCAGTCCAACTCATTCCTCCCATTTTGCCTAAAGCATCACCGATCATCCCAAGCGACGCCGCAGTGATAAAGATAGCTGCTGCAGACAACACGGTAGACGGAGGAAGGAGATAAAGAGCGCCTGCAATCTCTGCCAAAGCAAACGCCATCGCGACTAGACCCTTGGCGATCTGCGTATAACTGAGATTACCCAGTTTAACGATAGCATCGCCTATCAATCCGAGAGACGACGCCACGATAAGAACGCCTGCAGCAGAGAATACCGATGATGGCGGAATCAGATAGAGCGCCCCACCTATAGCACCAAGAGCTCCGGCCAACGTAAGAAGACCCTTGGCGATTTCAGTCCAAGAGAATCCAGAGAATTGCTTGATCGAATCGACCAAGATCTTGATACCGTATGCAAGAAGAACAATTCCCGCACCTTGACTAATTCCTGCAATGTTTGCTTCGGCGAACATCGAGAAGAGAGCCAAAGAAGTGAGAATACCAGCAACTCCAGCAAGACCTCTGGTCATCTGACTCCAGTCGAGACCGGAGAGATTTACCACAACTTCTGCCAGGTTTCGAATACCCTTGGATAGAGCGATGAGACCCAGTCCGGCCGAAATCATGTGCTCAGGGTCACCCATGAGCCGAACATCACCAGCGATAACCGTAATGAGAACGGATACGCCGGTAAGACCTCGACGAAGGGTTTCCCAATCCATCTGCCCAAGCGTTTGAACAGCAATAGTCAGAACGTCGATTGCTCCAGCAAGGAGAATCAACGAACCCATCAAGAACGGCATCTTGACGAAGCCTTCAGTTCCAACGAACTTCTGGAATATCGCCAAAGAAGTGACCAGCTGAGTAAACATCACCGTGATTGCACCGCTGGCTGCGGCAAGTCCCGGCGCATTTACCTTAGCGAGTTCAGTAACAGAGATTGTCAGAATACCGATTGCGGCAGCGATCTCAAGGAGCGTTGTGGCCTTAAGAGTTCCCTGCATAGTTTCGAGAGTCTTGGTAAGGCCTTCGAAAGTTTCCTTAATCGTATCGACGAACCCGCCAAGGCCGCCATCCGATTCACCACTCTTGAACTTGTCGACGAACTTCTTTACAAGTGCAATAAGACCGGTGAGTAGACCGGCATTGAATATCTGAAGAACATCTTGGTAGTTAAGATTCTTAAAAGCATTGGCTATCGACTGACCGAATTGCTGAGCGAAGTCTTCGAACTTCTTAATAATCGGATCGATGTATTTTAGAACACCACTCAGATGATCAAGAATATCAGCCCAGACCTTGTTCATCATTTGGCTGAGTTGACCAATTGGCCCAAGCTTCTCAGAAATGGTATCTATGGCCTGAGTAGCCTTGGATGCTCCGTCAAAGCGATCGAACAGATCCTTGACATATTGAGCAGCCGCTTGGAACAGCAGAATCGGGATTTCCATGTCTTGCTTAAGCTTATCGAAGAATCGGGTGAGGTCCTGACCCTTTTCAACGGCGTCCTTAAGCTTGACAATCCAATCTCCGGCCCGAGCGGTTAGGTCGAGAAATCCCCCGGAGTTTTTTGTTAGTTGTCCAAAGAGATCTCCCAGAAAACTCCCGAGAGATTTTACGACATCCCAACCGAGCTTGAAGATAGCGAAAACTCCTGCGAATGTTCGCTTCAACTCGTCGGCAGTAGTTCCTCCTATTTTGAGCTTTTCGAAGAAGTCCCTGAAACCGGTCGTCATGTCGTACAGTTGCTTAGCCGTAGTAGGCGGGAAGATCTCCCTGAAAGCCTGGATGATCGGCTTAACTACAGCAGCAAGGTCTTCGAACGCAAACTTAAGCCCATCGATCAGCGCGGTGCGACCGCCGAGCTTAGACCAACCTTGAAGAACAGTGTTTAGTGCGTAGATCGGGCCGGTGAGGGCGTTCTCAGCAACGTTGTGGATCGAACTGAAGAGATCGGTCGCCTGACCAATGTCTCCGAAGAGAGTCTTGAAGATCGCAGCATAAGCTGTACCGACTTCCTCCTTGAGCGCCTGAGTAAGCTGGGACATAGTTTTGATCTTGGTGGCTGCATCAACCGCAGTCTGTCCCATAGCTTGAATTTGCTTGGCCTGCTGAGCAGTGAAGCCCATGGCCTTGAGTTGAGCAGCACTCAAGTCTCCGGTGAATTGAGCCAGAGTCTTTGTCAGGATGTCGGAAGTGAGCCAGCCTTCCTGAAGACTGTTTCGGAACCCACCGGCCTTCTTGACAATGCTGTCGATAGCCACGCCGCTAGCTCGCGCGGTATTCTCCAATGCATCTTGGAAAGTCTTTCCGCCAAGGCCAGCGTTTACAACAGAGTTCCAGTCTTGAAGTTTGACCGTTCCCGTTGCAATTGCTTGAGACAACTGATACATGGCGCCGGAAGCTTGTTCCGAGTTGGCGCCAGACATGGCTGCAAGGTTAGCGATACCCTTGATGGATTCCGCTGAGGTTTTGAGGTCGACGCCAGCCGCAGTGAATGTACCAATATTCTTGGTCATGTCACTGAAGTTATAGACGGTCTGGTTGGCGTAAGTGTTTAGTTCGGCAAGGACTTTATTGACGTCGCCGATTTTGGTACCTTCGGCGGCGGTGTTAGCAAGAATCGTTTGAACAGCATTGATCTGAGTTTCATAGTTCGCGAATCCATCCTTGATGGGATCGATCGTGAACTTCTTCGTCATTTCTATGCCGAAGTCGACAACTTTTTCAGTTAGGTCAGCCAGAGCAGTGACGCCGATAACCTTCATGGCGCCAAACTTACTAGCTACTTGATCTACGCCTTCTGCAATACCGCCAAGAGAAACCTTTCCAGCGGCTGCGCCTATATCAAGTAGACCCTTGGCAGCTCCTTGAAGCTGAAGACTCTTGTTGAGCTTATCAAGGGTTTTAAGACTAGTGGCGGCACCATCTTCGAACTGCGAATTGTCAAACTTCATTTGAACAATACGCTGATCGATATTGCTCACGCGGATGTCACCGCCTTCCATACCTTATTTGCGATCTCATCGAATATAGGTTTCATAACCGGGTTGATGTAGTCGCGACCTTGGACGTACCCACCAGTACCAGTTCCATATCCGTATTGAAGCATGATGGCTACAGGGAAACCACTTTCGACGTCGCTGTTGGTCCAATAGATAGAATAAACTCCGCCGCTTGCATGGACGTCATAATCCCAATCGCCAGCTGCTAAACCAGTGTCGACAGGGGTAGCAGAGGAAAGAGCTGCAACGCCTTCTCTACCGCACGACTCCATGACACCAAGAATGTCAACTTTGAGTGCGTTCTTAATAAACGACTCTGTTTTCTTGGTATCTCCAGTGACGTTGAAGGTAATCATTGCAGCTCCTTCCTCCCATTTTGACTAATCCAAGAACCACTTCCAGGTTGGAGCAACACTGTAGGTGATGGCTATGGTTTGACCTGACGGAACTCTGAAACCACCAGAAGTCAAGCCCGTAGCAGTTCCGCCAACTGTGACTGCAGTAACCGTACCACCAGTTATGTAAACCATGGCATTCGAACCGTAGTTGTTGGTGAAAGCAGTTGTAGATGTCGGAATGGTTGGAGATGTAATTGGACCAACTGGATTATACCCAACGTTATCCGAAACCCTATTTGCTGTAGAACTAGGGTCCATATGAATAGCACCACTAGTCCCAGCAACTACCTGATTGCCAACAACGACGTTGCTGCCCTTCGCCGAGGGCTCATAGACGCAGTACGTATAGTGAGCTGATCCGGCCAGAATGTCGAAACGATTACCAATCACGATGTTGTTCTTCGAACCCAATCGAAGAACTTCGACAGCTCCCACCGAAGAACAGTTACTGAACTGGTTTCCTTCGATGATGTTGTTGTCACCGATACACCGAATTGCCTGATAACGAGTTTGGTTGAATCGATTGTTGGAAATTCGCATCGTCTCCGAACTCTCAACCTGAAGAGCCGGAGAAGTATAGGTTCCAGCATTACCGACGATGTTGCCTTCGATGAAACCAAAACCTGATTTGATATGAATCGGATACCCAACGGTATCAGGAGCATCGAACATCGGCTGGCTAGAAGCAACAGCCAAATTCGCGCCGTCGATGAAATTGTAAAGAAGAGAACATTCATCTGAATAGGTAGCGAGGATCCCTCCCCCGCAACCTTCGATGTAGTTTGCTCTAATTTCTACCTTACTGGAGAAATTCGTAGCGTCTCCGTCAAGAACGATACCCCAGTTAGGACAACTGAAGATAGTGACGTCACGAATGTACGATTGAATTACACCATAATAATGAATGGCGTTCCCACGACCATTTGAAATACTGGCCATGGCAGAACAATCAATTGTGATACCTTCAATACCAAGGAAGTGCTGAGTATATCCTCCAGTTCCAGCAGTTGCTGGAATAGGGGTTGCAAAAACATCAAAGGTTGAACCGGAGACCGGTTTAATAATTGTGTTGCCCTTGTTCGCACCCTTGATGACTAGGTTATCAGCCCACAATGTGATATTGGCGCTGGTTTTATACGTCCCTCGGGGGAAGTATATAGTACCACCGCCGACAGCATCTGCAGCGGAGATCGCACTGTTGATGGACGCTGTGTCGTCAGTTGTTCCGTCACCCTTAGCACCATAGTCACGAACGTCAAACCAGATTCGCTGGGAAACGTTCAAATTGGTTCGGGCCGTTGCGGCATTCGCAACATCGCTAAGGTTGTTGCTCCGCATAACTGCTGCGGAAATATCGGCCTTCATGGCGAGCTGAGAAGTCACAGTTGCAGCATCAGCCTTCAAAGCCAACGCGGAATTGAAACCATCAGAAGTCACACCAGTAACGGTGGCCATATTTTCCCTCCTTAAGAACTTACCGTAAAGGTGTTCGCGTCATCCAACACGGCAGTTGGCCAAGTTAGCTGGTATGTAATGTCGTCCAACATGACAAGATCACTCAGAGGAGCGGTTACAGTAAACGTCCCATCGCTATTATCAACAACTGTAAGAGCGTTGTTGGTGTCGATGATGTCTGAGAGTTCGGACAGAGTAGGAAGCCGCGATACGGAAGTATTACTTCCGTAAAGAATATCTTCGATTCCAGACAGAACTACGTCGTCCAGTTCTGTAGAATTCAGAATTATATGAGCAGTCCTTCTGTAACCAGCCATCACCGGAGGCAGAGAAGTTAAAGTCCATGAAAAATCATCAAGCTGAGTGTTACCAGTTACAGTCTTGTATGATTTGTTGGCTGGGGAAGCAGTGAGATTGTAAATCAGATGAAGCTTGTATCCATAAGTATCAGAGAGATCGTTGCCGATCATCGTCCGATAGCACAATCCGAAAGAAACACGCTTCTGCTTAGTGACAAACAAACCCGGTCTTACTGCTACGTCACCATTGCATGGTTCAAACTCTTCGGGATACGTATAAGCCGTCAGAGTAGCTTGGTATTCTTCTCTAGGATCTAGGTTCAGATACTTCTCTCCATCCACATAAAAAGATTTGGAAGATCCCGCAGAAGAACTTCCAGAACTTTCTGATATGGACGTAAGACCATTCCAAGGAACGCCAGGTTGCCCATCGACGTATAGAACTCCTCTATCGATGCCGGTTTCGTACTTACGAGATCCAACAGCATCCCAGATGATCTTTGACAAGGGCAACCTCCTTCTTAACCCGAAGTATTCAATTCAGCCCTACGCTTCGCATTGAGTTCTCTGTTTCTCGCTGCGATTTCAGCTCTACTCAATTCCTTCTTAGGTGCATTCTTTTCACTGCACACTTTCACCAATGTAATCAGACGATTCAAATGCCAATGTTGACATTCAAATGGGATGTTCAATGCTATCATCCAATAATAGATGATCTCGGCAGTGACGATTTCCCTATTCCCACTTTTCGCTTGGTCACCAAACCAAGTGGCAGTCATCTTAGCATTGATGTAATCATTTATGTCGCTCAGATTTGATTCTGAAAGTTTTTCAAAGACTTCATCAGGAACGTTTGGAGTACAAGTCATCGCTGTGATGTACCAAAGAATTTCTTCAGGAGTCTTTGATTCGTCAGACAGGAAAGGCTTTTCGAAGAAAGACTCCCATTTTGACAAAGAAGCTAGAGAATGCTCTAGTTCAAGAGTAAAGCTTTCAAGCGTCGTGAACTTATTGGTGCTTTCATCGAAGCCCTTGCTCATCTCGACTAAGATGGTGAGCATTCTCTAGCCTCCTTTCATCAGAACTACGAGTAAGTGACTTCCCAGTCGTCATCCGCGTTGGGAGCGATCTGGTAGCCAGCCTGCGGAACGACAGACACGATGGTGTCGGCGGAGATGACCACGTTGCCAGTGACGATCTGACCGTTGATGTAGTAGTCCAGACCAGTGACAGTCGGGATGGTGATGGTGTGAGTAGCCGGTGTGTAGGTCGGAACCACCGGGTCCACCTGAGTCACAGTACCCGAGAAGATCGCCAGAACAGCGTCCGGAGTCGGCAGAGACGGGTCGGTGCCCGCAGTGCCATATAGGAACTGCTCGAGAGTGGCCAGAGCAGAAGCGCTGACCTTGGTCGAGTCGATCGTCATCGTGGCCGTGGGCTTGTGACCAGTGACATTGATCGGAGTCGTACTGATGGTCCAACTGAGCTCGATTGCAGCCGGGGTGGCGTTGATCGAATCGAAAGCCTTCTGAGAAGGAGCAGCCAGAGCGTTGTACACCAGATGAAGCTTGTAACCAAAATTAGTAGCCTCCAGATCGTTACCGACCATCGTTCGGTAGGACATACCGAAAGAAACTCGGGGCTGCTGGTTGATGGCAACGCCAGGCTCGGGCTCCTGAGTGCCGTCGCACTGAGCCCACTCGTCAGGGTAGGTGTACGCGGCGATGTCCGCCGTGAACTCCTCCAATGAAATCAGGTTCAGGTACTTGATGTTGTCAGCATAGGTTGCGTTGGTGGTCGCGCCGGTGGGCTTCTCAGTGACCTTGGTCAGCCCGTTCCAGGCGTAACCCTTGTCATAAATGCCGGACGCGTTCGGAATGTACAGAACACCTCGGTCGACGCCAGTCTCATACCGGCGAGTACCAGGAGCATCCCAAGTGATCTGAGTCACTTATCCTTCTCCTTCTAAAAATACAAAGTATAAACGTCGTGATTGAGATTCCCAACCACAAAAAAGCGATTTGTAGTGCAAGACGGAAGCGCAGCTACCAAATCCGGAATCGCGCTATCAGGATCAGCATCGATTACGGTTACTTGATAACTGCGCTCTAACTTGTATGGAATGTTGTCGGCAAATTCGGATTCTGCTCGATAGCGCTGGTAGACGATGCAGGGGTACTTCATTTGCATATTGTCAGGAGGCTGAAAATACACATTGGGAGCCAACGTTTCAAGAAGCGTTTGAAGCTCAAGTCTCCTTTGGCCCATTGTATATACCTCCCAACGTCAAGATGAGGCGGGGAGCCTGCACTTCGACTGCCGTAACAGTCCACAGGCTCCCTTGCCATTCAATATACCTTATGTTCATGAAGTTTTCGATGGCATAAGCATCTGCAATAATGGATATGTTGTTCCCTACGGTAATGTCGTCGTTAACCAACGAACCTTCCCGTAGTTGACGCGTATTCCTAGTAACGTTTCCGAAATAAGAAATTGCAGTTATAACATCGGTCCACACACCAGGCGCCGTTTGAACAGATTCTCCGTAACCAACTTTTCCGTGAAATCTGTTCATGCCAGAATCACCTCATCACGGGTTGCTGTTCTGACCGTCCGGAGCCGGGCGAGCGAAGTCCCAGTAAGCGGTCTGAACGCCGGACGTCGGGAAGTAGTAACCGACAGCCGGAGTGGCAGTGACCACGAAGGTAGTGTCGACAGCGATCGCGGCCTGAGCACCAGATGCAAGAACGTTGTTGTTGCCGTCCTTGTAAACAACGCCGGTCTCGTTCGGAATCGTGATGACGCCGGTCGAAGTGTTGAAGGTCGGAGCAACAGGAGTGACAGAAGTGTCGGTGGACGGAACAGTCCAAACGGCCAGAGCAGACTTGACCTTGGTCAGAGCGCCAGAGAGACGCGTCTCGATCAGATACTTCATCTGGTTGTAGTCGATGTCAAAGAAGTCGAACATATTGACCTCGCCACCCTTGTCAGCACCGACGTTGTAGTCGGCCGGGTTGACGATAATGCCGACGATGTTCGCCGGGCCGTTCTCCATGACCTCGACTGGAACGATGTCCGACACCATCATCGCCGAAGCCAAGTCAGCCTTGGTCGCGTAGATGCGGCGCTGCATGCTGTCCTTGATCAGCAGCATGCTGGTCATGGTTGCGTACGTGGTGTAGAAGACCGGGTTCCCAGAGCCCTTGTAGTACTTCATGGCACCCATGACAGCCTCGACGACCAGTTCCCAGTTCGGGGTGGACGTCAGGTTGACATAAACATCCGTCTTGTAGAGCTGGTGCTCGTTCACAATGGAACGAATACCCTCGCCGTTGATCCCGCCAGCAGGGTCCTTGATCTTGTCGACGTCCGCGATGTCACGACCGTCACCAATGAGAATCGCTCGAGCGAGCTCCTCCTTCAGCATCAGGTCCATCTCGGCCTTGACCCAAGCGACCATGTCGAAGTCCGTGATGTCGATGACGTCGTCACGGTCGAACTGCTGCTTCTTGTACAGAGTGGTCGGGTAGGTGAAGCGCTTGGAAACAGTGAACCACTCCTCGCGCTTGATGTTCCCCTTGACGTAGCCCTTGGCACGGGCCTCGTCCATGGTGATGTCAGCAACGATGGACTTCACCCGAGAGAACGGGCTGTGGGACAGACCATCCAGGAAGGGCTGGACCCACTGCATCCGCCGCGAGTTGAACTGCGGAGTGTTGTCGAGGTTCTTGTACTCCGGGAACAGAACGTCCATCGGAGTGATGCCGTGCTCAAGGCAGTGCTCTTCGACGGCCTGCTTCAGAGACCCGAGCTTGTCAGCCCTGGCAAAAATCGCCTTTCGGTCCTGGGCCGTGAAGATTGCGTCAGCGTGCTTCAGCTCGCTCTTGACCACAGCCGTGCCAGTGCCCGCCTGGTTGTCGGTCTGATCGAACACGTTTCGAGGCATGGTGGTGTTGTCTCCTTCCTGGTGGCCGAGGTCTCCTCCGCCGTTTTCGGTGTCTTCGGTGTCTTCGGTGTTCTGATCGACATCGGAATCGGAATCAGAAGCGGCGTTTTCGACGGCTTCGTCAACGATGTAGCTGACGGCAGTCTGCTGAATTGGAGTGAGCGAATTCCAAATGTCCGCGATGGTCTGGTCCCCCATGTCGGAATCGATATCATCGATCACTTCAGGGATGACGGTGTCATCATCGTCGCCACCATTGCCATTTTCAGCATGGTAGAGTTCGAATTCGAGACCCGTGTGAATAACGGCCTCGTCTTCGAGGGCTTCGAGATAACCATCGCCGTGCTTGATGTTGACGAAATCGATGAGGGCGCCCTTATTGGCACCGGCAAGAACAAGGCTGGTCTCACGGATGTTTCCATGAATGACATACTTGTTCTTTTCAACGAGGTCGTTCGCGTAGATCGACAGCGACTTGATGTCGCCGTGCTTCACCAATTCCTTAGCATGCTTTCCTCGTTCGGTTCCATTGAAGAAACCGTCGATGCGCATACCTTCAGGTTTGTGCTTCAGAATGCCGTAACCGAGAACATTCTCAGCATCACCATGTCCGTGCTGCCAAACGAGAGGAACCTGCTGTCCGTCCATGTGCTTGAAAGCTTCGGGCGAAATGGTTCGGCCATCGGAGCACTTGAGGTTGGCCTTTGTGGCCCAGCCACTGAAATCAGGTTCCATTTTGACTGTTTCCTCCAGTCCCTATGAGTTGTCTTTGCAAATGTGGGCTGAGAGCCGTTATAGGAGTAGATGCCGTACTTGGTAGATTCGGTGGATAGGTACCAGGGATTCGACGGCGATCACTAGGCGGCCCAGTGGGTCTTGGGGCTGGAGCAATAGGAGCAGGCGTAGGCATGTTGCTATTGATCAACTGATCAGCCTTCGGATCCTTCGATGGCTTCCAACCAATTGCAGTGCGAATGTCATTAGCGGTTGCAATCTCGTTGCGAGAGAACATGTCCGCGATCTTGGCCATATCAGCCATGGGAACCAAAGCAAAGGGATTACGGTAATACGTAATAGATTGACCTTGAGTTCTTGCTGTCTTACTAAGAAACGTAGCGCGCATGGCTTCGATGACAGCCATGAGGATCGGCTCAGTAGTACGATGGAAATAGTTGTTCATCGTAGCTTCAGTCGCCGTGCCATTCATGATCGTATCGGTAAGACCGAGCTGATCATAAAGCAATTGAGTCAGATAGGTAATCTGATCCATCAAATTATTTGTTGCTGGCCTATTCAGCTGAGTGATCTTCTCAGTTCCATCAGTGTAGGCGATACCATACTGACTTCCCTTGAGTTGAAACTCAATGTCCTTACGTCGCTGATCTGCCTGTTGTCTGCGAGCTTCAGACTTGATGACGTAAGGAAGCTGAATAATCAAGTCGAGCTTCCCAGAACTAGACTGTTCATCAATCTGGTCGAGCATGTTCAACTTACGAATGAGGCGTTGTAGAGTTGAACTAGGCTCGTTCATGATTTGATACAGAGGGTTTTCAACGATCGCGACCATGCTCTTGGGAAGCGTGATCTGTCGCCGATAACCCTTGTTTTCATCGTACAAATTCACACGAACATGTTGCGGGTACCATGCTACAACTTCTGCCGCACGCATCGTAAGGATGTCATACGCATTCGAATTGATCGGTTCACTAGTCGTGTCAACTGGAACAATAGCAACGACGCCCTTATCGAACATCGTCATGACTACGTCCATACGAAATTGCTGAGGAAACTGATCAACGTTCGCCTGCATAGTGAGGCAGTTATTCAAGCCGCTTGTAATGTCAGACAGGTATCGTCCTTCACTGTCATTCTTGACATGAGTCATCTGAATCGAAGCGACATCTATAGCCATTCGCGTGAGGATCGACGAAAGCATCGATCGTTCATTTGAAAAGTTCAACCTAGTTCGACCGGGATACACCCCAAAGGTAGAACCACCGGCGTAAGTTTGAACTGCCTGATAATTTTCATCCCAATTGGTAAACGCATTCCATGCGTGCTTCACAAACGATCGAAAACCCATACTTCACCTCCTTTCGGGGGTACATGCTTAGAATTCGTTAACTCTGAGTTAGATTCTTGACCTTGCCCCGTGTGACTATCTGATAAGGACTGGCACCAACGTTCTTACGAAGATTTCGAAGGTTATCCCTAGCGGTGGCATTACCTGCTTCATACCGGGACTTTTGAGCTTCGAGCTTCGCAACTCTGGCTGCGGCAACCTTCTGAATATCGCCTCCATGCCTAACCATCTCATGCATCTTGGCCACATTCATTCCGTAATTAAGTCTCTGACGACGGCTACCCTTACCAGCAGCGATAGACTTGTGGTATTCAAGTTCGCGTTCCCGCCGAACTCCCCACTTCATACCAACAACACCATGATGTTCCAGAATCAGAGACTCCAAAGAAGGCTTCTCTTCATCTCCGTAATACTTGCTCATTCAAACGCCTCCTTGTTAGCCTTCCAAGCAATATAGGCATCCATCATTGCAGCTACATTGTCGATCTTGGCATCCATTCGCTTCTTGAGAAGCTTTCGGTTACCATTTGTATCTTCCATGGTGATGGCGTTACCCATGGCGAATGTCATAAGTGCTTGGTCGAACTGAAGCAGACGTTCGGCGCTTAGGTTCTTAAGTTCCCCCAGCGGTACGGACTCCGACTTTGCACCCTGTATAACCTTTTCGATCCCAAAGGGGCCGTTCTCAGCTTCCCAGCGGGTAACGAATTCTTTCGCGTTGTACGGGTCGAATCCCAAAGCACGTACGTCATATTCTGACTCCAGAATGAACGCGTCAAGGTCGTCGTATACCTCCATCATGTCGAGCACTGTTCCCTCGAGCACGTGCAGGCTTCCTTCGTTGATGAACTCATCATATTTCTGACGCATAGCGCCAGGAAGTTTCATCAACGTCAAAGAAGTGATGTAACTTCTAGTTTTAATTCCGAAACCTTCTCGCAAAGGGAACAGAAATGTAAAAGCACAGAAGTCATCGCCCTGGGAAAGGTCAGCGCCCAAAGCACACGGCATTCTCCAGAATTCACGCTTTCGATGCGGCAGAGTTTCTTCGTAAGTGAAGAAGTAGGTGTAGCCTTCCATCGGAATCCCGAATCGCTTGGCCAGAATGTCGTTTCTTGAAGCAGGAGCGTTTTCTGCCCTTTCGACATCCAACTGATACGTTTCGTATGTGACCGTCTTTCCAAGATTCGGATTGGCCTTAAGCCATGTTTCTGGATTTGATACTTCGGTTAGATCATCAAGTTTGTAATGCCAAATTGAAACGTGAGGTGCTTGATAGTCACCTTTCAGAATGTCGGCCAATTCAAGCTTGATTGTGTCTCCGCTACCGTTTCGAACAGTTCCTTCGGAGCTGATGGCAACAATCAGATAATCGTCATGTTTTGAAGCTCCTTGTTCGATCGCACCGACTACATCTTCTCGAATGTCCCCAGACAACCATTCGTCAACCGTTGAAACCTTTGGTCGAAGACCTTGCAGTTTCGCGATAGACATCGGACGGACTTCAAGCAGAGAACCGGTCAAGAAATTTTCGACGCCCTTTTTAGTTGACGCCAATTTGACACGATTAGCTCTTGAACCAGTTGTATTTTGAAGCGATCCTTCTGTCAAGAATTTGAACAGAGGACCTCGACTTCTCGTGATGGCAGTACGAAAAGGCGACATGACTTCGTCGGCCTGTTTCATCGTCGGCGCTGTAGTAATTTGGTGCGTAGTAGAAGTATCGACATTCAAGAAATAGCTTTGTATGCATTCGGCATACATGGATTTGGCAGCACCTCGTGCAACGATGAGATACTGCTTTGTTATCAAGCGCTTCTTGATGGATTTGTTTATGTAAACTCCGCCGCCTCGACCATCGGAATAAGGCTGGTATACACTTCGATCTACAAAGTAATACCAACCGAAAATCTGTTCCGCCCAAATTTTAAACGAAGGAAGCAGATGAAGGTCGCTTCCATCTGTGAGTGTCAATTCATTCTCACAGTAAAGGATGAAACCTTCAACTGCTTTGTCATCGTAGTAGATATTTGGATTGGCAATGAGAGCGTCTATTCGGTTCATCTCAAGAGAGATTTCCCGGTTAACCGGAATTTCCCCTCGAATGACCGCGTCGCGAAATTCACCGTAATAGATCGGAACAGCTGTATTAGATAGACCCATTGTGTCCTCTATCTATTCAGCAGCTGCTTCTGCGATTTTCTTAGCTGCGTTAGCAGCCTTCCCAGCCTTGATCCCAGACTTGACAGCCTTACCGACAGGGCTCTTAGCCAGATTATTCAAATCGTTCAGAGTGCGCCCGACGCCAATAACAGCATCGATGCGCTTCTTTCCGGTTTCGAACTTGGAAGGCTTGGCACTATTGTTGACAAGGTTGCGATGCTGCTGCTCCAGGTTCATTCGAGTGACGAGTTCCTGGAGTTCCTTGTTTGACAGAGCCTGCGTTCCGTGCTCCTTGACCGTTTGCTTGTGCGATTCAGCCTTGGAGTAATCTTCAGAAACATGAGAGGAGGAAGATTCAGAAGAACCCTTTCGATGTCCCCACTTCATTCCGAGAACGCCGTGGTGCGCAAGGAAATCGGTGAGTTCGATACCCTGCTTCATAGAATCAGTAGAATCCTCGTCAGCATCCATAGCATCGGCATCGCCTAGAGAAAGAATGTGGCCCTTAGGGCCCTTCTTAAGATTAACCTTATAGGCAATGTCAGAATGAGCAACATCGGCTGTAGAAACATGCCAACTATCGTTTTCCGGATTAGCATCAATCACATACTTCTTGGTTCCAGAAGCATTCGTACCCATCTTGGCAGCTCCTTCACGGAGGTGCTTGACATAGGTCGATTGAATTTCATGTGCGTACTTCGCTACGACTTCACCACGAGCTTTGGTAAAATCAACGTTCTTGTATTCCGGCTTGTTGTTGATACGATGCAGCTCATGGCTATTCATTTGTTGTGCTGCATAATTATGGAGAAGTATGTGGTTGTTAAGCCTGTCGGCTTTCTTCTCAAACTTCTTGTCAAGCTTGGCGATCTTCTTGGTCTTGGCCTGCTCGCCTTCGTGGCCATAGTCCTTTCGAACACCCCACTTCATCCCCTTGACACCGTGATGAGTTAGAATATCTCCCACCACGGCGGTTCCGTTTCCGGGAACGTGGGTGGAGGAGGATTCGGATCGGTCCATGATTCCCCTTCCCGCTTGACGCTGAGACGCCATTCGAGTTCTTCTATTTGCTTGTTCATTGACTCGATTACGAATGACGTTGTCGGTGGATCGAAAAGCATTCTGACTCGAAGAAAGAAGTAACTCTTAATCGAATTCAAGTTCAAATCTGTGCCGACAAAGGCATCCCACGTAACCGTGTTATCCATGATCATGAAACCATCGGTCGGACCGATTCCCAGATCATGAAGAATAGTGAATACAGAGTTGATGTGAATAATTACATCAGTGTCGAATGCCGTATAAGACGGATCTATACCAAGAAGTTTCTTGACATCATCAAGAATGCTATTAGGCACGTGGGACGCCTCCTTTCATCAACTATCAGGCGACGACGTGGAATCCCCACTTGGCGCCGAGCTTCGAAAGCGATGTCATACCGGGAATACCATCCGCATCAGAACCGCTGTAACCAAGACGACGCTGCCAACCCTCGTAAGCGGTCTTCGTCATCGTGCCGAAAGCACCACGACCCCATCGCCTGTCGGTGCCACTCAGAAGACCTTCGAGAACGAGAGCGTTCTGAACCCAGATCACCTGGTTGTAGTTGGTGGTGGCGCCCTGAGGCTTCGGCGGGTCCTCGTGGGCACACATCTGAATGATCTTCAGAGAAATCGGCGGAGCACCCTGCATCGACGGATGCGGATTGGACGGTGGGTTCGAAGGAACCGAAGGAGTTCCAGACATCAGGTCATACTGATGCTGCATCTCTGCGACGATCTCGTCCCAGTGGTCCAGCGCCCAAGGACCCGGGCAGTCGTCAGACACCCAGTGCTTGTGCGGAAACACATTCTCGTTACTCGGACGAGCACCGATGACGTGATGGAAAAGCCAAGCGGCCAGACGAGCAGCAGACTTCCAAGTCGCGTCAGCAATCTCCCAAGATGGAGAACCAGAAGCATCGGCCATCTCGATACTGATCGAAGATTCGTTGCCCTGAGTGTTGCCGGTGGCCCAAGCGTACTCATGAACGTCAACGAACTGAGCGATTGCGCCGTGAACGTCGACATCGAAATGAGCCGAAGCCTCACGAGTGCGCCAAGTGTTCAGAACATCCTCATGAGTGTTGGCCACACCGCCATTGTGGTGGATTGTGACAGAAGTCTTGGTGAAAGACTGATGCGTCACATGGCCGGTAGCGCTGAGAGCCGAAACGAGATCCTCGATCGGCTGGTCGTAAGCAATAGTAGTCACGTTCTAATTCCTCACCAAAGTTTTGTATCACCAGGCCTACGTTCGACGGGAAGTCTTGGTAGAAGTTTCGCGTCTCCGTAATGAATGGCGTTGTGTGTCGTATGAGTGACCGCGATCAAGAACTCCGGATCGAGAATCTCTCTATTGAATTCAACTAGGTCGCTGACGGTCATGGGATTCATGTGATGGATGTAGATCCGATCGTGGATCTCATAACCGCCAACGCCTAGATCGCATCCATCGTCGCGAACGATAACATGATGGCGAACTT